>Ga0209318_1001769_pt1 | contig 12297 bp, 7 predicted proteins | sample RifGroE1_FD_183999 | JGI IMG/M metagenome (GOLD analysis project Ga0209318, IMG submission 183999) | Groundwater microbial communities from Rifle, Colorado, USA - Groundwater E1 (SPAdes) (version 2) | ecosystem: Environmental > Aquatic > Deep subsurface > Groundwater | place: Rifle, Colorado...
GTTCCCTCAGCACCTTGGCGGCTGCTTCCGGAGAGACGGAATCGCCGTCGATGGTACGGCACCCGATCTCTCCGGAGGGAAGGTAGTGGGCTTCCCTCCAGCCCTGCTGTTCGGACAGGTTCAGAGCCTCGAAGGTCTTCGAGTGGGAGAGAAGATTGGAAACAGCGAAATCGAGAGAGGGAACATGGAAGAGAAGGGAAGCGAATTGGCACATTTCACATACCCCAGATTACCACAAAATAAATCAACAAGCTGTCCAGCATCCTGTAAAAGAGAAGACTCTGCTCCAGTAACGGACCGGAGCATACCGAGATTTTCTCATCGAAACCCATCAACCGTTCCAGCACATACTCAGCGCCAGTCTCCTAGTCTGGAAGTTCCACACTTGCGTTTCGCACACTTCTCACACCGGTATTCGACATAGTTCCCTCCACCAGACAATCCCCCTTTGTCCCATACCTGTTCCCATACGTGGTCATCTTCCGACAAGCACGGCCGTTCCAGTCTTTCGCGAAGCGCAGTCTCCATAAACTCCAGATCGCGGCACATCGTCTCTAGTTTGAATCGCTACTCTGAAATCAACTGCCGAAGGACCGCAGCCGAGTATTCTCTCAACCGATCCATGTAACTTTTCATCCCAGTTCCTTTCTGTCGTAAAGCTGAGACACCGCCCCCGTGCACAACGGGGGCGGTGTCGATCCAGGTCAGGCGCTGACCTGGATGACGGGGGCGGCGGAGCGGGCCAGGGGCGCGTAGAACACGCGCCCATCAACGGCCCTCACCATCGTGTACTGCGGGCGGGGGGCGGGGCGGGTAGCGGGGCGGGTAGCGGGGCGGGCGAGGGTGGGCTGCATTCCAAATCTCTCCTGCAACTAGAGGTGACAGCCACTATGGCTAATCATCCTCAAGCTATTATGCCGCAAACAGGAGAGATTTTTCAGGACATCAGGACGCTATCCTGACAGGGTCGTCCACGTCGACTTCGCCCTTCCGATAGGCCTCGCGCATCTCGGCCATGGAAGCGAAAGTGCGCACAGGCTTTCCAGGCTTGGGATCCCTGGTCATCAGGTACAGTGCCTCCAGTGGTTCCTGGGAGGGACTGTAATGCGGTCTGCCAGATCCGGTGCCAATTAAATTATGCTCAGGAAGCATCTTTCGATATGCTTCTTGCACAGCGGCACGCGATACCGGCACTGTCATTGACATTGTATCCTGCATAACTGTTCCGGCCGCCGTGGCGAAAGTATAGGGACCGGGAACAGTAATGTCCCAGCAGTCCTGTCTACCCGCGGGCGTAACCGAAACCACTTCCAACCAGGTAATGTCCTTGTCGTCTACGAGCCGCGTCCAGCGGTCCAGCACGATATCGTCCGTATGCAGCTTCCTGTACTCTTCCACGAACAGACTAGCCAGTGCCCTATCCATACTGCCAGTCTTAGCAGCGGATGACAACGTCGCAGCGCTGCAGATGCCAGAAGCCTGCCGGATGGCAATCAGTTTATCGTGTACCGCGGACGGATACGGTATCCTGTCCAACGCACTAGCAACCGCGCATGTCTCATTCACAGCACCCATGAGTTCCCGCAGTGTCCTAGCCTTGTTCTCGTTGTATACCGTGAAATCCGGACAGCGCCTAACCAGCTTCCGCATATCCAGGCTGCTGATCGATATGCGGTAGCAGTCTGTTGTTGAATGCTTACCCCTGTACGGACTGACAGATGTGCGCAGACCAAGCCTCAGACAAAGGTAACACACCGCATCCCGCAAATAGCAGCTAACCGTGTCGTACCCGATGACCCCGGAAAGCTTACCATTGGACTTGCGCGACAAAGACACCGTGCCGTCCGTACTAAGCAGCCCCTCCAGCATACCAAGCAGATGCTCCTCGGGCGCCTGCAGCGACCACCAGGGAATAGTCTTGTTCTCCGCTCCCTTTCCGATCTCACGTCCCAGCGCCCGGTTGAACCAGACTGGAGTATGGACAACTACACGTGTCCTCTCACCTTCTCCATTCTTCCCCAGAGACTCGGCTCTATACACGATCTCGGCACTATCCGAGGTCCGAGGGAACCCGGCAACCTGAAGAGCCTTTTCCAGCGCAGCGCGGGTCTCAGGGACATTGGATGCCAGGCACAGCTGATCAATGCTCGACACCCAACCATTTCCCAGTATCATCCCTAGCACCTGTCCGCAGGCTCGGTTCAACGGAAGTTCCACCTGTCTAGGATCTCCGTAGTGCGTGTCGCTCAGCACCCACGATCTGAATGCTTCCGAATGATCGTGAACCCGGATCACGGAAGGCACCAGCTTGCCGACAAGGTCAGCCGGACGTCCCTTCTCCACTTCCCCGGTTTCCGGATTGTAGCACACCAGCGAATGGTCATTGGTGACAGTCTCCACCCTGGAGAAATGCTTGCCTATACGCACATCGAACAGTTCCTTACCCGCATGCAGACTCAGAGCGGTGATCGGATACCATCTGTGCACGCCTGTATCTGGATCGTACGCGTAGACTGCACACCACTCAGGCGTCTTCCATTCCGTGATGCCGTTACCCTTGTCCACTCGCGTTTCCGGGAGCACGGGCAGATCGCAGATACGTACCACAGCTTGTGTAGTAATCAGCTTAGTACCGACAGCGAACTTCATGAAGATGTCTCCAGTTGACGTGACCCACTCTAGGCCACTGCTCGCTACTGCACCGGAGGCTCTCGAGAAGTCAAGTCCCAGTAGAAATCTGCCGGAATCGCCGTCATTGTCGGCACCAAAAGGTCCTTCCAATTGTGGATTTATATGTATTGCCTTTCCGGGTACTGTCTTTGCGTGTACGGCCATTATCCCATATTTGTGCAGTGTGGGAGCACGGTTGAGCAGTACAGGACGTTCCGCCATCACTTCCGTCAGCACAGAACGCACACTGGGATCACGGTTCTTTACGGCCTCGGCCGCGTACGTTGCTCCGCGTCCCTTCTCGACCAGCCTGCGAATCACAAAAGGACCAAACAGTGTCCAGGCATAATCCTCCGGAACCCCTACCTCGTTCAGCTTCAACGAAGGATTCGGAACGATCACACCTAATGCCGACATATCGATATTGAATCCAAACACCTTTCGTTGGGTCATGGAATATTTTGGCGATCCTTTTCCTAGTAATTGTTGTATTACTCCACCCACTCTTTTCGCCTGCAGATCCTTGTCCTTGGGTGTCTCTGTACCTATCAGCGCGCGGTACGCGTGCATCATATCCTCTCGAGCATCCGCACGCAGATCCTCGCCAAGGAACCTGGCCTCGTTGAAGTCGCCAATCGACGTGAGCAGACGCCGGTACAGGTAGTTCAGGTCCGGAACCACAAGCCGGTCGTCCTGCATAACTATCCTACGGAACTTGGGAGGCAACACTGGAACACGAGTCATCATGAAGTCGGACGGCTGCTTCTTCTGCACCATCATGGCTTCGGCATACATCAGACGCTTGGCTGCTGCATCCTTCTTGGACACCATGCCCTCGCTCTTCAGGATAGACTTGGCTTCCGCTGCAACACGGGCAAGGTCCACTCCCTCCAGCATACTCCTAAGCGCTTCGCCCCCGCGCCTGCCATCCACTTCCCTGCGACCTGCCACGATATCGTCCAGGTCCACCTTGCGCAGGCCCAGCAGGGACCTGGCCATTCCTTCCATATGCGGATTGAGCAACGGCTCCGGAAGAGCTATGTACGCGAACCGGTCTCCGGTGGTAGTGCTCGATGTGGCCCTCGGATCGAAAAGACCACCAGGGATGGGCCTCATCTTCCTGTCGTAGGTCTCGGCCGAGGTAATCTTCCTGTCGCCGGTAAGCTCCCGGACATCGGCGTCCGTCGAAGCGAACACTGAATCTCCCCTGCGGTCGCTCTCCTTCAGCGTCACACCGGAGGACCTGACCATGGCACGGAACTTGTCGTACACGGTCGGAACCCTGGGAACGGAAGGCGTTCCACCAAGCTTGATCTGCCGCCACAGCTCGGGATTATACTGTCCGTGAACAGTCTTCAAATCACGAAGAACATTAGTAGCACCATGCGCCAGCAAACTAGAATATTCCATGTCACCAATGTGCTTAGAACTGCTGCCACCTGAACCTCTGCTTGGCGATTCATCCTCAGAATATCCGCCAGTATCTCTAGCGTGTCCTTTAGCCTCAGCCATCTGCTGCATCTTGTAGAAATGCAGCACCCCGGTCATGACTTGTGGCACTGTCTTCCCGCTGCGCGGATCGAACAGGTCCTCTGTGTCGGAGATACCGTTGTCCGCCAGTTCCTTTTCCACAAACTCGGTCGCATCTTCCGGGAAGGCACCGGGAAGGACATAGCGCGTGTTGGTTTTACTGGCAATCTTGCCAAGAAGTGCCGCATGTAATTGCGCCGGATTTGTGCGACTGGCAATGCCCTTCGAACTGAGAATTATATCAAGGGGTCTTCCCTCACCATCTTTTACCATTTCTTGATCAGGAACTATCTCCGAAACTACGCCCTTTCCACCAAAAGCATTTGAATTCCCACACCATGCTCCTTTTCCATTACGTCGAACATATATCACATGGTTGTCTGGCATCGAACAACACCAAACTTTTCCAGAATAATCTATCCATTTCTCTGTTTGGGCATCTTGTTTCTTTACATGTCCATGGTTTACGGTTGGTGTGGTTTTATTAGTAATGATCGATACGCGATAGTAGTCGTGCCTGCGATATACCTGTCTCCCTTGTATAGTCCCGCAAGGGCTTCCGTCCGGACATGCCTCGTAAACCTGATGCACGTTGGCCGCATACCCAATATGAAGGCACAGACGCTGCACATCATCAGCCAGCCCCTTAGAAGACGTGTAATATGACGTGGGCCTGTCGCCTTTTACCGAGCCATCTCCCCAAATAAGCCATCGAAACAGAACAGCGAGATGCTTAGAAGCCAAGGAAAACACCCACTCCGGTATACGCTTTTCATACGATTTGCCAAAAGGCCTGAAGTGTTCCAATAGCGGCCTATCGTAAATACGAACACCAGTAGCGGTTCTGCCGTACTCAATGGAAGAAGCATCCAACGCTTTAAGCATTACGTCCACATACTTCTTCTGATTTATGTCAATGCCATAACTGCCACTTGCGACATTGCAAAAAGTATTGCCTTCCGACAAAAACATACCCAGAAGCATCATGTAGTCGGTTACCGGCATGGAATATCCGGCCATCCACGTTTTTCCTGCGCCTTTGGTCTTACGCCAATAGCCTGGGAAATCAACAACGTCCCCCTGTGATCCCAGCCACTTTCCGCTTTTAGCGTAAGACACCCTCTTCCCAAAAATCTCAGCGGGCGTGTACAGCCCGAACGCCGTGTGCCTTCGTTTCTGAACGAATAGCTTATGGTTGTCGGTTACCACCAAATCCAAAAGCTGCGTCTCTATCTTATACATCTTTCCAGTATGGTCGTACTGCTGCACAGCCACTGGAGCGTCGTATGTAAACACGCCCGTAGTTGGATTCAAACAAGCGACGCGATCCGACTCCTGCAGATTCTCGAACAGTTTCCACCCTGACTCTGTCAATACTTCTGTCTTATCATCATAGCAGAGTTTATCGCCCACCCGCATCAGGTGTCGACTCTCCACATATACCCTGTATCCATCACGCGTCTTGACCACCTCGCGGACAATGCCGGGCTCGTCGTGCTCCCATACCATGGATTTGTCCTGGTGCAGTCTGCGCCCCATGGTAGTCACATTGGGATCCCTGGTCTTCACAGCCAGGACCAGCGGATCTCCGCTGTTCACCTCTGTGCCAGGCTTCACGAAACCATCCGGTCCGATCTTGTCCAGCTGATCCTTCGAGTACATGGATGGGAACAATGCCAGGAACTTGCCGCGCTCGGACGTCTCTCCGTCTCCGGGCTCCCAATCCTCTCCATAGGTATGCTGACTGGTGAGCTTGCGTGCGGCGCTCTCGCTGATCACCACCGCATCTTCGAAATTCTTGCCCTGGTAGCCCATGTATCCGACACGCAAGTTGCGTCCGAGAGCAAGCCTGCCGTCCTGATCAGTATAGTTGCTGACAGTAAGCAGAGAACCTGGCTTCACCCTGTCTCCCTTCTTCGGTACTGGGGTCTGCTCGATATGCGTCTTGCGTGCATAAGGTTTCCAGTCAGAATATTCTATGGGAACGGTCTGCCCGTCGTCGGTCTGTATCACCATGCGTCTGGCACCAGCGGAAACCACCGTTCCGGCAACCGGAGAACGCAGAGCTCCAACAGCCTCACCCATGAACTCGGAAGCCGGTGTTCCGTCACGTCCCGGTGTTTCCACAAGAGGCGCTTCTCTTGTTACCAATGGTACAGAATAACTGGGATATTTACTTCCCATTAACTGCCTCATACCCTTCACACCAGACTTCATTGGAATGGTATCTGATATGTTGCTAAAGAGGTCGTCTCCAGACAGGAGCTCGTACTGCACATCCTTCCTGGGCACGTACTGGAAGCCGTATCTTGGAGACATAGCAGCCACGAACTTGTCCTTACCTGCAGTACTGCCCGGCTCTCCGATGAACGCCGTCTCCATCTGTATCGGAGTGCGCCACACCACCTTCCCAGTCTTGGTATCCAGCAATCTAGTGTATAGCTGATTGTCCGCACCTTTAACCGCACTTCTTGCTAAATGCATGTCCAAACCAATGCGAAGCGAATTTCCACACCAAAAGCCAGATGTGTTTCCACGCCGGACAAACAGCAAACCACCGGGAACTTCCGCACAATACACCTTTCCAGTGTAATCCCGTATATGCTGCTGTCCTTCTGGATGCCAATGATTCTTGGCATAAATAGTTCGTAAGCCACGTGAATTACATCTTGCAGCCCAGCATCCTCCCTCAGATGCCATTGCGCGCTTGTCCTTCTCGAACGAAATTGTAACATTATTCCCCTGCATGAACTGCAGACGCGCAAAGTCATCGGTAAGCTGTCTGCTAATCGTGCACAGCGTACGCCGCACACCCGATCTATCCGCCCGCCCATCACCCTTCAGCAGGCAATCCAGGAATAGCGCCCTGTTGCTCGCCGAACAACGAAACAAGTATTCAGGCACATGCTTCTTATCGCTTTTTCCGAACTGTGCCAGATACAATGCCAACTGCTTACTGTGGCATATAAACCCATTCTTTGCAGAATTCGTGTTGAAGTGAAAGGGTAGTTGCGCAAGCAATTGCTCAATTTCGACATACATCTCTGGATTACATTCCTTACTTTGACTTATAGATACAAGGAATAGGGACTTGTCCTCGTCTATGCACACGCAGCCTTCCGATAGATAATACCCCATAAATCTCGCCCATACATCCATCGCAATGGGCTCCGTGACCCTGCGCATCGCTGCCCCAATTGGTGGATCGCCATGGGCCTGCGTTCCTTCGTTTCTAGCCAGACACATAGGGACAACAAACGAATCCTCTGAAGCGGCAGGCTCCATTGGCAAATGTGTCGCAAGTACCTGCATGTTTCTTCCATACACGTTCTCCGCTGTCTCGAATCTCCATGTACAGGAAGAAATCGGTGTAACCCACATCCTGTGATTGGGAGTAACCGCATATGACAGCGTTTTAGAGTCTGCACAGAATAGCTTCCCATTATAGTCATATGACATCAACCGTAACGGATGTTCAAACGACAATCTGCTATCTAGCAAACATGCCAGCCTGTCTGACTCTGTGACACTAGGCCACGACTTCCAGCCGGTCTCCGTCATCACATCTGTATCCGCAGAATAGCATTCTGGTGCTCTTATTGAATCAATTACGCCAATATATCCACTCTGCACTTCACGGGCTTCGTCTGGTGCACTGTCAAGATTTTCAATCGCACCTTCGCCAAGACGCGTGATGCGGAAACGCTGGTTGAAAGAATCGAGCGGGTTAATCAGGTCCAGCGTCTGAGCCAGTCCCGAGCTGTTCAAATGATGCGAAATATGCTGGTCAAACAGAGCTGAAGGAAGCCTGGACAAACGCTCTGGGTCATTACGCAGCTTCCACAGTGCGCTTCTGAACACTCCGCCCCGGTCCAGCTGCATATAGGTAGCCAGGTGGTCTCCGAAGTCGAACACACGCTGGTTGCTTGGATTGTCACGGCTATCCTGCTCCTCCTTGCCCGCAGCAACATTGAGCACGCGCAACGACGCATGCAGGATGCTCTCAGGACTAACCTCCGGATAGGATATACCCATCAAACGCTGCGTACCCTCGGCATCCAGACGCATACGCGAGAAGTAAGACCTAAGCAGATCGGTGTCCGTGGCCTTGGCGGCCTTGTCCGGATCGGCTTTCGCCTGCTGGGCACGTTCTGCCTCCAGCATATGGTTCAACCAGGCTACCGTGGAAGAGTGAGGCTTCTTCGTGCGGTTGACTTCCAGAAGCTGTTTACCCCAGGCCTTCTCCATAGCCTGATCCGGAATGCCCATTCCGGACAGAACTCTGTACAGTGGAACGCTATGTCCCGCAATCCTGAGAGCGAATACACCAGTCTTCGGGTCCATCCGTACACGGAACGGAACGCCGAATCCCTGCGCCGTATTGAACTGGGCCTCGGTCACTCCGTCAGATGCCGTGCGAGTGTAAATACCAGGATTCATACGGAACTGGGTAACAAAACTGTACGGCACTCCTCGAACCACGTAGTAGCCGTCAGATGTCATCCAGGGAACATTCAGCAGAGTCTTCCTGCCAGACTTGGCCACCACCTTGCCGGTAGCCCGGTCCGTAAGCAGATACTGGCCGGTCAGACGCTTGGTAAGGCTGCGGCCGGTCTTAAGCGCCTCGATCTCGTCGTCGATGTTGGGATCGGATCCTGTGTACTTGACATCCGATACAGCCAGCTCGAATAGATCATTGCGCACAGGCTGCGCGGCGCTGACGGACGACAGCGCCTTGTCCAGCACATACGAACGGATCTGCCGTGGATCGGCATAGTCGATGGTGCCGGAAGGAGGACGGAACGGAAGCGGCCTGTCGGCACCCAGAACCCACCTGGTACGCATCGGCCTGCCCGGAACGTCCTCGAACTGCGGAACAGCCATCTGTTCCGGCTGCTCCGGCACTACAGTCGGAAGCAGACTGTCCATTAGTATCAGATCCTGATTTCGCGACGTGACTTGGCCTCGCGCTCAGCAACCTCCGAAGGAAGCTCCGCGTCCTCCTCCTGCGCCAGCTCCGCCCCGCCCGCCCTGGCCTTCTCCCAGGGAAGCTCGGACCCCACTTCGAGGATAGTGGGCGACTGCTGCGACAACATCTCGCCTGCCAGATACTTCTTCAAACCCTTGCTCTGTATACGCCCCGTGTCGTTCTTGTCCGCAAAATGTTTGCCTGCGGCCAGACCACCAAGCAAAAGCACTGCAAACGCAAGAGGATACGACAACTTGAGCGCCTCCCACGCAGATCCGGCTGCAGCGCTGCTGCCCTTGACGCCCTTGTATGCAATGCCTCCAACTATTGGAGCACCAATACCAATGCCATACCCAAGCGCCCTCTTTCTTCCAGGCGTCATAGTCGCCGCCAACGCCCTCACGCCATCCACAACTGCATTGGCCTTCTTTGCCAACAATACCATCGACGTTATAACATCCGCTTCTGTGTACGATATCTTAGGAACGGTGACCTTGGCCACCTTCTTCGCTTTGCGTTTCTTCGCAGCGGCATACGATTCAGGATCCGAGACCTGATGCAGCCGGTCATATTCGGCAGCATCGAGTTCGTTGGACAAGGCATCCTGCTGTTCGGAAAGCACTTCGCCAGTCTGTTCGGCCACCTTGCGTTTTCCCATGGCCAGTCCGCCTAGCAATGCCAGATATGCCAGCATCAGCAAGATACCTGGTTCAAGTGTTCCGGTAAATGCGCTATCCGGCTTGAACATTGCATTCCGTGCCGCCTTGCCCCCCTTGATGGCTCCATAGGTCCCTGCGCCAGCGGCAGCATACTTGTACGACGGATGCGTGGAAAACCATGCTTTACCCGCACCAAGCACCTTACCAACTACTCCTGGACCTTTGGCCGCTGCAAATGCGAGGTCTATCCTAGGATCCGCGGACGACTTCTTACCCAGCCCCAAATTCTCCAGCTCCTTCTCTTTCCTGGCATCGCGCAGATCCGGATCCAGGGACACGACAGGATTCTCAGCCTTCGTGTACTCCTCCACCTGTTTCTCGAAATCCGCGACCTCCTGCGCCGACATTCTGCCCTGCAGGTACCGGGCAAACGCATATGATGCCGCTCCAGGCAGCAAAATGGCCAACGCCAGATTACGATAGAACTTCGGAGAAGACATGTCCGGAAGAATATTCATATCAGCCTTCTACAGAGGTGTCGTCCCTTGACTTCAAACGTATAATCGCACCGACATCCGGAAGCTCGATCTCCGATTCAGCAACAGCCGGAACCTGGACCGGCACAGGTGTGCCGAACACAGGGACCGCACGCTCCATATCCGTGTCTCCGTCCATCACCAGATTCGAACGACTGTTGCTGAGTATCACCGGCTGAGCCTCCGCTGGAACGAAAGCCGGGCCACACTGGTACTTCTCAACAGAGACCAGCAGCAGCATGAATCCTCCGTCAGACTCCATAACCTGCTGGGCCAACACCTTGGCAAACCCATTCTCGACCCTGTTCAGCACATCGGCGTACAAGTCGCGTCCAGTCTTCAAACTCATATCCAGCTGTTCCACCTGCACGAACAGCCTATCCTGCGGCAACCTGTCTTCAGCGGCGTCGTGATATACCGGTATCTCCGGTCCGCGCCATGGCAGCTTTCCATACTGTTCCGATGTTTCCGGCATACGCTTACTTCCTTTCTACATCCCCGCCGGCCGGCGGTCCGCCGCTTGCTGCTTCCTGCGGTGCTCTGCGATCATAGTCTTGATACGAGCGTTTACCATTCGTTTCTCCAGCGCGCTCAGATCCTCCTTAGAAGGCGATGTGATCTTGGAAGCCGCCACCCCGAGCAAAGCACCCATGACCAGTGGAATACCTGCCCCCCAGCGCGTACCGCGTGCAGCCAGCTTCTCGAGCAACTCAAGCGAAATGGTTCCGCCTTCCTTAACCGCGCCCGTCACATCCTTGGTGACATCCCAAATCGGTCCTGCCATATGTTCTACCATTGGCTACCTCAATTCGTCTGCAAGACCGGACGCTCTTACCGCATATGCCAACGCGCCGATCTGACTGATACGCTTAGCCGTATCTCCGGACAGACCGAGCACCCTGCCTGCCAGCGTTCCGAACGCGTACGCCGGAACGAACGACACTCCTGCCTTTATGGCAGCGCGTGTCAAGTTATACTGGCTCGTCAGTCCCGGCCTGGTCTGCTCAGCAGACCGTACCACCGATATGGCCGATTCCCGCTCGTACGGATGCAGGAATGCGTCCTCTCTCAATATACTCGCCGCCTGCGGCACACTGATCGTACCAAGGAACGGGACCATATCAATGTCAGACGAAGCACTGTGCGCAGGTCCGATAGACTGGAAAAAAGCTCCAGGGGACGAGAAGTCAGCGTCCCTGACTATCGGATTCGCTCCTCCTATGACCGCTCCCAGTATCCAGGATGCCCGATTGATACGGTCTCGAGCATACGGATCCCTAACCAGAACATTCGTGCTCAGACCGGAAAGCGCCCTGAAAAGCAGTGCACCGACGGCCGCGCCCGCTGCAGACTCCACAACCGGAATCTTCAGCGCCGACATTGCCGAACGGCCTGCTTCCGACAGACGCGGTTCTAGTTTCTGCATAATTCCAGGCATGCATACAATATAGCCGCCAAGCCCCAGACGCCCTAAAGAAAAGGCACTAATGTCCGTGCCTCTTCCTGTAGCCAGACGCTACACGTCATGAACCGGTCTTCACCAATCCCAACTCTTCCTCCAAATCGATGATTCTAGCCTGAGCCTCTTACAGTTCGCGCTCTAACCTAGCTATTTTACTTTCCAGCTCGGCTTTCTCTTCAATTTCCCTGCACACGGGACACGTTTTTGCCACGTAGCACACCTCGTCATGCCCATCATCGCACAGATTCAAAACCGTACCTCCTTGTTCACGAATTTCCCTAATATCCGAATCACTTCTTGTTAGCCGCCCTCAGTTCCCTGCGCCTGCAGTTGCGACGGTTCTTCCTGGCTGCGGAAAGAAGGCTCTCCACCGTTTCGCCAGAGGGAAGGTGGCCGTTGTCGGCAGCCTCGTGAGCGACCGTGCAGCCGTTCCTGTTTGCGAGTTCCCGGCGGTCGAAGCCGGAGGGAAGA
>Ga0209318_1001770_pt1 | contig 12293 bp, 27 predicted proteins | sample RifGroE1_FD_183999 | JGI IMG/M metagenome (GOLD analysis project Ga0209318, IMG submission 183999) | Groundwater microbial communities from Rifle, Colorado, USA - Groundwater E1 (SPAdes) (version 2) | ecosystem: Environmental > Aquatic > Deep subsurface > Groundwater | place: Rifle, Colorado...
GAATCCTTTGCAGAGATGTTAGTAACTAGCCATATGGTAGACTTCATAGACAGTCAGGAGGCTGCCTCAGAACTCCTGGCCACAACTGGTCTCATGACCCAAGGTGTCCAAAGGACTAACGTCCTCAAGGCCCTCGCTAAGGAGGGTAAGATTAACCCTAATTCTCTCCAAACCTTCCTTGATCCCGTGGAGAAAGTCAAACTTCATTCCAAGGGGAGGAAGAATGCAGCAGTGGGGAATGATTCACCTGAACTCCTTCAGGCCCAGGCCCTTCTCAATGAGCGCCTTCTCAAAGAACTCGGAGGAAGAATTGAAGACGAGACCTCTCGTACTCAGGGAATGTTCGAAGCATTGGGAGAAGTACCACCTATAGAATAGAAGGAGAAGTTATGAAATGGTTCTGTAATTGTAATAGTAAATGGGAATTCCAGGGAAGTGGTCAAAAGTTCAAATACCAAAGCTGTGAATATACTGAAGAACAAAAGATTCAAGTAAGAAATAAAGGGCTATGTCCTGTATGTTATATGTTTAGTTGGTATGAACCTCACTACGAAAACATGATGTATGATCTTAGAAACATGAACATCATCTGGTAACCTCAACAAAGAAAGGAGAAAGAGATGTCTGAACCCCAGCACGTTAGTGCTCCACTGAGGGCACTCCAAGAAGACTTAGCCCGCCAGTTGTTTGGCATCCCTCTGTCTAGGGCCAAAGAGATCGGAGTTTGTATCAATTGTAAGAAGTTAGCAGGGCCTAGGTGCTACTCTCCTGCAGGACGTAAGGAATACTCAATCAGTGGATTGTGTGAACTATGCTTCGATGAGATAACTGGATAATGCCACAAGATGTGGCACTAATGTGCCAAGCCTAAGAACACTGGCTGCCAGCGGCAGCACTGGAGACCAAATGTCTGAAGAAAGAGAAGAGAGAACTTCCACTAAAGAATACGCTCCACTATCCGAGGCATGTCCAACCTCACTACCTCCAGGTCCTTCGACTGATCTGGTCGAGGATATTGCTACGTTACAAAATGTAACAAAGCAATCAATCAATAGAATGACCAAACTATCAACCCTCCGCTCTGCCCTGGCCTCCGTCCGAGCCTCCCTCACTGACTCCCTCTGTTGGGAGAGGCAACTTGAGGCCGAACTAGTGGAAGCCCAGGCTGAGAGAAAGAAGTGGTCTGAGTTGCAGACGGCCATCATCATTAGGCAGGCTGAACTCTCTGGCTTGGTCAAGAGGGTTCCCAAACACACTCCAACCACTCAACCTACGTACACTCGGAGTTCCATGCCCAAGGCTGATCAAATGAAGGAAGTTTTGGCCTCCCTCAATAAGGATGAGAGAGCTGCCTTCATCGAGGAACTCCTCTCTTCCATCACTTGTAAGTGTCAACCATCTGAACCAGCCGGCCTGCCGAAGGGACTATAGTATGTACTACACTATCCAAAACAATCGAGTTTCCTTCCACCTTACCAAAGTGAAGGACTCAATCCCTGTGCCTGAGGGCACTACTCACTATTCCTTAGCATACCGCTACCCTAGCATAGTGGAAGTTATGTGGCACTCTCAACCTTGGCCTCGCCTCACTCATCTAATCAAACCTATTCCCCTGGAGGAGTTCTAATGATAAGACGTAATATAGAAGTAGAAATTATTCCTACTTCCGCTGAATTAGCAGAGGCCTTCTGCTGTATGTTTGCTGAGGATCAAGCTCTCTTCTTCAACGAAATAGCTAAACAAGTATCTACTTGGTCTGCACCTTTCTGCTTTCAACTTCAATCCATAACAGACTGCCCAGATCTCTCAGATGCCGGTCGTGATATAATGTCACAGATTGGTGAATACTCTAAAAAGGAATCCTTATGACCTTCCTAATACTCTACGCAACTCTTACCCACGGAGATCTACTATGCCTACTTATCACTTTGTAGCCAAGGTTCCACTCACAGCACATACCACTGTAAAGGCCAACTCCCTTGAAGAAGCTATGGAGAAAGCTACTTCTGAAGATCGGGAAGTAATATTTGCTGAAGACGGTTTTGATGCTGCTATTTATATTGACTGGAAATGGGTAATCCGAGAAGTGGACGAAGGACCTCAGGATATTCAACTTGGTTCTCACAAACCTATCATCCCGTAAGGAGGATTTATTATGAACTGGCAAGATATTGTATCAGCCCCAAAAGATGGAACCGTCTTACTTCTATGGTCTGCTGACTGGGTTGACGAAGATTTTAATCATACTGGAATAGTAGAAGGATTCTGGTCTGATGATGATGGATGGATTACGTGCATATGGGACGCTTATCAAGATGAATATTGTACAGCAAGAGGATATTTACCATCTAAGTGGGCTTTAATGATTCCTCCTGAATCTATCACATCCTGAGGAATGAATAAATAATTTCATTAGTTGTTGACATACCCAACCAACATGGTATAATGGCCATTCAATCGGAGCACATCGGGCTCCACCATAACGGGCATCTAGCCCACAAATAACAAGATCAACTGGAGGTAACATCATGGCAATGGAAGCAATCTCAGCACGGTATCAGGTAAAAGATGAGAATGGAAATGCAGTACTCGACGGCGAGGGCAAAGCCGTATGGCAGGAATGTCAGGTGGATTATGACCTTGGAGACTCCATCGAAGCTGCCTCCGAGAAATTCGGCGCTGACGTAGTGTTCTCTCAGTTCAAGGCCAACGCCAGAGTGGTCATCCAGGGCATTATTCGTGCCAAACTCAAGGCTGGCCTTTCTGCTGAAAAGATCCAGGAGTTCATCAGCACGTATGTGCTGGGAGTAGCCGTCGAAAAGACTCAGGTCGACCCAGTTCAGGCCGTCAAGGCTGCCTTCGCTACCTGGACCCCGGAGAAGCAGAAGGAATATCTGCGTGAGTTGGGCGTAGCAGTCGACTGATTGCCTACAGAAATCCTTTAACCTCAACAATCCTCTCTCCTACTCCCCGTAGGGGAGGGGATTTTTCTCCACCAGTTTGCCACAAATTAATATCAACCACTTTAGGAGGCCCTCATGACTGATAAAGAAAAGATTACCATATTAAGAGAAGCTCTCGAAGCAGCCCAGGAACATCTTGACTATTGTGGATATGGTGATAGTTGGGAAAGGGAATGTGCAGAAATATCTGGACTCCCTACTCAGATTGAAAAAGCTCTCGAAGAAACTAAATAACACACCTTAGGTCCTTGGCCTACTGGAGCACATTATGACAACTCAACTGGAGTTCCTCTCCGAACTTACTTCCCTCCTCAAGGACGCCCCAGCCTCTCATGGCATCCTAGGGGTCTACCTCGTTAATCACCCCAAACAAATCCACATGGAAGAAGGCCCCTTCCTCCGTCTCTTCCCCACTTACAAAGAGGAAGTCTGGGACCATGGCACTTACTCATCCAAACTGGTCGTCACTCTCAACGGCTGTGAGATATTCTCTCTATCCAACCTCGTTAGAATATCCGGCGAGCTGAAGGAGGGTCACTAATGAAACATGAAGAAAATTGTGACTGCTGCAATGGTACGGGTCTTTGCACTGATATAGAAGGCACTGAAGGTGCCTGTATGAATTGCAATGGTAGTGGCAAGCATAAGTGGGATGATGAAAAGAAGTGTACTTGTAATCTTCGTACTAAACTAGTTGGTGACGGTTGCGAGATATGTAATCCTGATTATGCCTCTCAATTTAAGGAGGATGAGTAATGTCCAATCCACGTACTGGCATCCAGTTAGCCTATCCCTTCGAAGAACGCCGTCTACTCAACCAAGGACGCTTCTCCCTTCGTTGGTCCCCACCTTACATCCTTCAGCCCAAGCTGAACGGAGAACGGTGTCGTCTGATTCACGAAGGAGATAGATGCCTCCTCCTCTCTTCCACTGAGGAAATTATCCCATCTGTCCCTCACATAAATGAGGCAGGACTCCTCCTTCCCCAAGGTGAGTTTGATGGTGAACTCTACGTCCACGGGTGGACCTGGGCTGAAATTCACTCAGTCGTATCGACTACGTCGACCATGCACCCTAACTATGGAGCTATGCAGCTCCACCTATTTGACATTATCACTGAGGAAAGTCAGATCAACAGATTAATCTCACTTAATCAGAGGTTCAGGTCAAATGGCCTCCCTCCATGCCTCCAACTGGTCACTCCACACATGGCTAACACTCTTGAAGAGGTCTATCAGATTTACGAAAAGTTCATCGACCTGGGCTATGAGGGTTTCATCATCCGCCACGTAGATGCCCCCTACCTTCGCCGACGCTCTCCTGCTATGATGAAATTTAAGCCGAAGGCCACTGACGAATATCTTATTACAGGAGTGTATGAAGCAATTTCTCAGGGCGGGAAAGGTAAGGGCATGGTCGGGGGATTCAACTGTATTGACGACATGGGAACGAAGTTCTCAGTGGGGGCTGGTAAACTTACCCATGATGAGCGAATCAAGATTTGGGAAATATGGCAAGATGCTCCCCACTATATCAAGGATTCTTACCTTGAAGTAGAGTACCAAACAATGTCTGACAAGAACAAAGTCCCTCTTTTCTCCAGAGCCGTGAGGATAATCTAATGGAAATCAAAATAGGTAGTACCTTACAGATTTACTTCAATGATGGTAACATAAATAATGCAATTGTAGAAGTTAGAGCTATAGTAGATAATCTACAAGTAGTAGTTAAACACCCATCAGGTAACTATACAATGTTTCCTAAAGATTATCTCGAATATCTCTTAGAAGGTAAGTATTTAACCATATTGTAATTTGCTACATTACAATTTGTAACATAGCAATCAAGGAACCCTTATGACAATAGTTAACACAAAGGTACTTGTACCCAATAAGTCGTATCATGACTTCTCAGAGGCTACACGCTTCGGGGAGTTGATCTACCTTACTGCGGGCAAGATTTCTATACTGAGTATAGGTCGGATGTATCGGACCTTCATGCCAGTCATTCAGGCATCCACTAAGGAAGATTACATCCTAGTTAGTGGTCCCTCAGTCATGACCAGCATCCTATGCTCCATGTTCTCCATTAAGCATGGAGTACTCAACCTCCTCATCTACCAAATCGGTGGAGACAACAAAGGTCACTACAAACAAAGGAGGATCTCTTTTGAAGAACTCACTCAAGAAGCAGCCCTCATTAGCGAAGAGTAGGGCTTGGACCAAGTTCCTAATTCGTGGAGTCGAGGCCTCACTTACTAACCTCACCATGAGAGATTGTATCTCACCTAGTGAGAAGTATAACTTAGATGTGGCCTTAACCATTATCCGCAGGATAACTAATAATTGGGCCTTAGCCAAAGAACTTCAACTATTGGAGAAAAGTTATGAGAAAGTGGCTAGTTCTTAAAATCCATGGCAAGTCTAATCCAGTATTAATTAATGCAGACAAAGTAATGTGTATTGTACCTAAGCCTGATAATGAGTTGCAGTCAATTCTTACCTTCATAGACAATGATCAAATAATTGTAGACCAGCCTACTGGATCAATCGAAGTTCAACTTCCATAAGGGTATAGTTATGACAAACAGACAGTTTAAGAAAGTCTTAAGTATGCACAAAGAGGGAATCTCTGAGGAGATTTGCATAGCAGCCATCATCGAACTATGTCCCCTTATCCCATCCGTGATAGTGGCTCAGTGGATACTTAGGTTTATTGAGGAAATTGCCTATACCTCTTCATTTACTAATGAGGCCAAGCCGTGAGCATTCCCCGATTAAGTCCTAGATCTCACAATCTAAAAGATAGAGAATTTGGAAGACTTACCGTACTATCTTTCAAGGAATATGTAAATCATGCTGCAGTATGGAGATGTAAATGTAGTTGTGGCATTATTATAGATGTAATAGGTACGAATTTAATGCGTAAAAGAACTAAATCTTGTGGCTGTTTAAGTGCTGAATTAACCAGACATAGGCGACAATCTATTAACACAGTCCAGGGTATTAATGGTACTAAATATCACCCTCTATATACTATCTGGCATAGTATGTTAGCAAGATGTAATAATCCTAACCATGCTAGATATAAAGATTATGGTGGTAGAGGTATCTCGGTATGTGAAAGATGGTTAGATTTTAATAATTTCGTAGAAGATATGATATCTAAACCTAAAGATCTTTCTATAGAACGTATAGATAATGATGGTAATTATGAACCAGATAATTGTAAATGGGCTACATCTTTAGAACAGGCCTCAAATAGGAGATAACAATGAGCTCATTACCTATACCTTATCATCCCTCACAGAATGTATTAGATTCTACAAAAGTACAAGCATATCAGAGTTGCCCTAGACTCTTTTTCTACGAATATATGCTTGGCTGGAGGTCGGCACGACCTAACAACCATCTTCACTTTGGAAAGGCGGTCCACATCGCCCTGGAATACATCATTCTCCATGGCTACCGAGTGGAAGCTGTGATGGAAGCTCTGGACATGTTCAATCAGGAGTACAGAGCCTTCTTCCCCGAAGAGACTGATGTTATATATTCTCCCAAGACCCCGACTCGCTTCTTCGACATGCTGATCCAGTATCTTAAGACTTACCCTGATGATCTCACTCGGTACGAGGTATACAAGACTGAGTTCGGTGGTACTGTAAGTTTGTCTGAACATCATAAGTTAGCATTTAAGATGGATACAGTTCTTATTGACCGTGAAACTGGATTGTACTGTAGTCTGGAGCACAAAACCAAGGGAGGAAACTATATCGGAGACGGCTACTATTACGAACATATGATGGGGATTCAAGTAGGGACATACACTCACGTATTGAATTGTATGGTGCCGCCGGATAAGGTAAGTGGTGTCATTATCAACTGTCTCTGTATGAAGAAAACTAAAAAGCCAGAGTACATCCTCCAACGCTTCCCCATCATGTTAAGTAATATACAAATGTACAAGTGGCTTGAGAACACTAAAGCCTGGATGGATAAGATCTATCGAGATGTGGAGGAACTTGAGGCCTCGTCACCTAGTGACGACATCATGAAATGTTTCGTAATGAACGGTCGCTCATGTACTAACTGGGGCCGTACTTGTATCTACCTTGACATGTGTACCAGCCATGCCAACCCTCTCCAACACATCGAGAGGATGCCTACTGACTTGGAGGTAAGTTTCTGGAATCCTCTTGAGGAAGAACTCCGGGAGATATTAACCTTATGAGAAGAATAAAATCTAAAGAACGTTGCAGAGCAGGTAATATCTACTGTGATCACTGCAAACCCCTCAAGGTAGAAGCAGTTTGGAGAAAGGTAGGAATCTGTGCAAGCCACTCTAATGGTGACTATGCTTGTGAAGAACATAAGCATTTAATTAGAGATGACCCTGAGAATGAAGATTACTCAGAAGCAGATTATCAAACTTGGATGAAATTATAATAACACTAACCTAGTGAGATCAACCATGTCCGAAATCAACCATCATCTCGACCCAACTGACGCCATTGCCCTCTATAGGGGTCAGAAGTCTATGCTCGTTCTGGTAATAGCTAAATCTGGCCGGGGCAAGTCTACGGCTCTCCGTAACCTCAACCCTAAGAATACCTTCCTTATCAATATTCTTGGAAAACCTCTCCCTTTCCCCAAAGGCGGTCAGTACCAGGAAAAGGACAACATGCTAGTGTCCACTGACGCTGCTAAAATCCGTAGTACAATGATGGAAGTATCTCGCAACGAGAAGTGGAAGCATCTAGTCATTGACGACGGCCATTACGTCATGGCCACTGAATTTATGATGAAGGCCCTTGAGAAAGGTTATGAGAAATTTACCATGATGGCTAAGAATATCTTCGAAATTATCCTCCTCACTACGAAGCTCCGTCCAGGGTTGAAGGTCTTCTTCCTCACCCACGAAGAGGACACTGGCACTGAACGTAAAATGAAGACCTTGGGCAAACTTCTGGACGATAAAGTCACCTTGGAGGGCCTCTCCTCGATAGTCTTATTTGGTGAAGTTTTCTCCGAAAATGATAAGCAAATGTACTACTTCGCCACCCAGAGTAACGGGTATACTACTGCCAAGTCTCCTTATGACATGTTCCCTAATCGAATTCCAAACGATCTGGAATTAGTATCCAGACGTATAGATGAGTACTATTCAGGAGTTGACCTGAAGGACTCAAAATGTGACTTCACCCTGTAACAATTGGAGGTATTATGTTCAAAGTAACGATTCCTGATGATCCTGATCTCCCTCTCAAAGAGGAGGACAAGCACCAGACGGAGAAGATCCTGGAGGCTCCATTAACAGTACCTGATATAGACCAGTTAGCAGATATGGCAGGAGTTGCATTAGAATCACTGGATACCATATTTAACGATGCTATCCCCCAATTAATCTCAATCGTCGAGGAGGTAAACCCACCAGAGAAAACAAAGATAATCGGCAAGCTCCGTGGAGCCCTAGAACTCTTTAACACTAAGTGAGGATCTTATGGCAGAATTTGAACCTTATCAGCAACGAGTAGTAGAAGAGATGGAAGCCTTAGAAGATAAGATTCTGAAACTTGAAACTTTCTTAAAAACTCCTTTCTTCAGCACTCTTTCAGGTCGTGAACGAGATCTTTTATCTCACCAGTATTATATTATGAGAAGTTATTTCTCACTTCTCAGTCAGCGTATTAAACTCTTCAACCAAAAGTAAATAACACCTGAGGGCCTTAGCCCTAACTCACCAACCCATTCTAAAGAGGTACTACAATGAGCGAATTCGACGAAGAAATGGCAGCAATGAACGAGACTCTCCTTGACATCGACACCAGTGATTCTCAGGAGCCCACTACTGTGGAACCAGGCGAATACAAGATTCGTATCACAGGTTTCAGGAAGGACAATGATGGCAAGATTATTAGAACTTCTGATGCCGGCAACAAGTTCTTCATTATAGTCTTCGACATCCCTGATGAGGAATTCTCCAAAGGCCTAAGCAAAATGTTTATGGTCCCCACTCCCGAGATGGAGCCGAAACGCCAGAACGCAGTGAAGTGGGACCTGGAGTGCTTCAAGCGTGCCTTTGGCTTGGCCGAAATTAACTTCTCCAACATGGTTGGAAAAGAGGGTTACGCCATCCTGGGAGTCTCTCACTCCGAACAATATGGTGATCAGAACGAAGTGAAGAAATTCGTCACTGGGGCGTAATCCCTACGTTACATTTTGTAACATAGCAAATTAATCCAAGGGCAGTGAGTCTTCTCAACATGGGAGGGCTCCTGCCCTACATTTAGTGGAGGACTTATGACAAGTAAGTATCCAAATCATGAGTAACGATTATCGCCCACGACTTTCCGTGGAGGTCCGCCAAGACCAATTCAACAAACTTCAGGACATATTGCCTCACGGTACTCAGAAACTTCTCTTCCAGGCCCTCCTGGACGGAGTCATCGAGCTTCACAACCGCGGGGGATTCAACGCAGTTGGAGCGATTATCTCGGGCCACGTCAACATAGTCCAATTGGCTAAGGCTGGAGAGGTCTACACTCAAGTAGCTATTCCGAAGGAGTAGGTATGGCCACAATAGAATCCCTTAACACTTCCATCACCCACATGACGAGGGCAGCCCTGTTCGAGCACCTAGGAAGGATTCGTACCCAGAGGAGACTCCGCCCCCCGCCTAGGCAGAAGAGTACCCCCGCCAAGGTGGCCCGTGCTCCTAAGAAAGGTAACCTCAAACAACAGGATCTCTTCCAATATGCTAATGGCTTGAGTGATGGAGCTAAGGCTAACTTAGCAGCTGAGCTACTGAAGGAGTTGATGAAATGACCAAACCCTATATTAGTATTAGAATATATGTACAAGGATACCCTAGTTCTGAAGACATTGAAGTTGTATTACAACTCCCTGAAGAGTACATATACAAATATTCACGTAGTATAGACTTTCCAGATAAAAATTGTGATTCTCTAACAGAAAATCTATTCTGTACTCGTAGAGATGTAAGAGCTTCTATAATAGAGGGCAGATCCAAATTTGTAAAGGATATAACTCCTGGAATTGCTGAAGCTCTTATTAATTTCTTATCTAAAAATGATACTGTTATGGGATACAGGGAGGATTGATGGGATGATGCCACTAACTAACTTGAGAGGGAGGATCTTTGAAGAGTGGACCGTGGGAGAAAGAGTCCCTTCTAGGGGCGGCCACGTAATGTGGACTGTCACCTGTTCATGTGGTAATGTGAGAGAAGTTCGTGGAGACAATCTCCTGGAAGGGAGATCAACCAAGTGCAAACCCTGCGCATTAGCGCAACTACACAAGAGGTACAAATCATGACCCAAGATGTATCACAACTTCTCCATGTTTCCATCGAGGATATTGATATTGGAGATAGATTCAGGAAGGACTACGGAGACCTAGGGCAATTGATCTACTCGATCAAGAAGAACGGGTTGATTACTCCAGTAGCCGTAGGCCTCACCGAGTCCCTCAAAATCGACTGTAAGTCAGATAAGAAATACACTCTACTTGCAGGTGGCCGTCGTATGGCTGCCATCCTCGACATGAAATGGTCTCATGTGCCGGCCAAGATCTATGACCAACCACTCACGGAACTCGACTTCCGTTCCATTGAGTTGGCCGAGAACCTCGACCGTAAGGAGATGACTTATGTCGAAGAAATCGCTCTCAAGCGCAAGATTAACGATTTGCAGATCAGCATACATGGAGCCAAGCATTCTAAAACACCTGATGCGGCAGGATGGTCTCAGGCAGACACCGCTAGGCTTCTTAAGGAAAGCCCTGCTAACCTTACTAGGGATCTTAAATTGGCACAAGCCATAGAACAGTTCCCTCAGATTGGTCTGGATAAATGTAAGAGTAAGTCTGACGCTCTTAAACTCCTTAACTCCATCGGCAAGAAACTAAACAACTCCATGCAAAGTGAGAAGTTCACTAAGGACATGGGCACTGGAGATAAGACCTTCAAGAAGCTCCATGACTCTTACATCCTGAGGGACTGCTTCGAGACCTTCGCCCAGATCCCGGCCAAGTCCATAGATTTTATTGAGATCGATCCACCTTATGCAATGGACCTTCACTCCAAAAAGTCTGAGGGGAGTATGCTCGGCTACAATGAAATTGAGATGTTGGCCTATCCTGAGTTCATCACTAAGGTCCTCACGGAATCCCATCGCATCCTCCGAGATGACGGCTGGATGATCTGCTGGTTTGCTATGGATCCTTGGTTCAACTTTATCTCCACTCTCCTGAAAGAGATAGGCTTCAAACTAAACCTTCTCCCGGGATTGTGGATAAAGCCGACTGGCCAAACGATGCAACCCGAGACTCAATTCGCCAACTGTTATGAACCCTTCTTCTATTGCCGCAAGAATGGTAATGCCAAACTCAACAAGATGGGCCGATCCAACATCTTTGAATTCAATCCTATGCCACCGGCTCAGAAGATCCATCCAACTCAACGTCCACTCCCTCTCATGGTCGAAGTTTTCTCCACATTTTGCGCCCCAGGCAAGAGTGCCTACATTCCCTTCCTCGGATCTGGCACCAGTCTCCTGGCTGCACATACGTGCAAAGTGGGAGCCTTTGGCAATGACCTCACGAAGGAATTCAAAGAAGGATTTATAGTTCAACTTCAAGCCTATCTGGAGGGCTGTGTATGAGTACGATATTGTTCTTCGACACCGAGACCACTAACTTACCCCAGTTCAAGAAACCTAACTCCGATCCCTCTCAGCCTAAGATCCTCCAGCTGGGGGCTATCCTCGCTGACGAGAGTGGAGACATAGTCTCCGAGTATAGCACCTTAGTGCAAATAGGTGATACTCCTATCAACCCTTACGCCCTAGCAGCTCACGGCATCTCTGCCAAGCGAGCTAACGAAGAGGGAATCCCTCCAACAGAAATGTTTCTCAAGTTCCACGAATTATCCCAGAGTTGTGATGCCCTTGCCTGTCATAATTTCAGTTTTGATATCAAACTCATACAGATTACTAGTGCCCAAATCCAAGGGACCTTCACCGACCCTGACACTTCCTCCTTGTTGATGTCAGACATAGAAGAGTTACCTTACTACTGCACCATGGCCTCAACCATATCATACTGTAACCTCCCCTTCCCCAGTGGTAGAAAGGGGAAGAAGTTTCCCAAGTTGGAAGAGTTGCATAGGATCCTCTTCCAGGAAGAATTCGAAGGTGCCCATGATGCTATGGCTGATGTACGTGCGACTATGAGATGTTACTTTGAACTTAAAGAGCGAGGTATAATGTAATGGTCTGGTTAAATGAGATGCACCACAACTTTCCAGCAGCCC
>Ga0209318_1001771_pt1 | contig 12276 bp, 13 predicted proteins | sample RifGroE1_FD_183999 | JGI IMG/M metagenome (GOLD analysis project Ga0209318, IMG submission 183999) | Groundwater microbial communities from Rifle, Colorado, USA - Groundwater E1 (SPAdes) (version 2) | ecosystem: Environmental > Aquatic > Deep subsurface > Groundwater | place: Rifle, Colorado...
AGTTCCTGCCTGAATACTTAGACGGTCATAATAATTTTGGTGTATTTGCCTAATGTCATTAAGTTTAGCTGTCGTTATTTCTTCAATAGTTACATAGGACATATGCCCCTTAGTTTTCAAATCACCAAGAGATCGCAGTCCCTCCCTACTTAGGGCTTCAATATTTGCTGTACCACTACGACTAAGATTTGCTAGGCTACCAGGTTTAGCACTTGTAGTGCTCAGGATATCAGAGTCACCCATATCTTCTGCTGAGCTATTAGCCTTATTCCAGTCAAAAGGGAGTAGCTTTTCCAGAGCGCTATTTAGCTTATCGATAAAAGGAGCATCTGGATTCTCTTTTTCAGCTTCATAACCTGCTATAGCAGCAGGTATAACATTAGCTACACCGTTTAGGGTATCAGTACCCTTGACAAATCCCCTTAGCCTGTTTACAAAACGCCCAAACCTAGCACCAACGCCTTCTGAAGCTGAGGCACCAACGCCTTCTGACGCTGAAAACCCTTCCTGCATTCTTCTGTACTGTTCGGACCTACTCCTAGTCGGACCTTCTTCTATTAGTTCTGTGTCCCCACTTCTAAACCTTTCATAGGCTTTAACACCCAAGCGCCCAGCTATTCCACCACCAATAACTATACCTGCTGCTGTTCCTAAGCCTGAATCTGTACCCCCTGTACCACCTGCAGAGGGCTTTGTACCAAATCCAAAGTCCCCTACTCCTGTATCCTCAAATAGCTTTACTACCTTCTCAAAAACCTCAGAAAAAGTAGTAGCACCTTGAACTAGACCGTATAAATTATTGATACCCTCCTTCATACCTATAACTACAGGGAGTATTTTACCCCCTATATCTGTTAGATTTTTACTGAATTCTGCTTCGGTAGCCATAATACCCTGACCATACTCACCTTTTCTCTCAGTGTCATACTTAGCTCCAGAATCAGTCCCTAGGACTTTATCGATTTTATCCGGATCAAAAGCTGTAAAGCCATCGGTCACCTTATCAAGTTCTGTAACTTCTCGTTTCGTTGCCTTAAATCCACCATCCATAAGCCAGCTCTGCATCATACGCTTGAAGTTGTCGTTATTACCACCTGATGTTTCTTTAAGGTATTTCGCCATTGCTGGGATGTTGTCCTTATTTTGCATACCGTCTTCGAAAGAAGACTCTAGATCATAAAGACCCATCTTGCTATATTTTTCAGGGTTGTACTTCTGAAGGGCTGTTATACCCATCCATTTCCACTTCTCATTGTCTGGTTGATATATTCCACCCAGGCCACCAATTACATTGGCACCTTGAGCCCCTGTGAGCCTTGTCATGCCATTTGCATTACCGAGGCGGTCAAGGGTTGTCTGGTAAGCTATGATCTGTGAAGTACTTCCATCTTTAAACGTAGTATTTAGGTTCTGAAGGAGGGTATTGCTTGTCTTCATAACCTCTAAAATACGAGGTGTCATACCTGACTTCTCTACTGATGTGGCGATTAAGTCGGCGAACTGCTTAGGACTGGTTACACCACCGAGTTGTTTAGCATTTCCTGCAATACCGCCTACAGACGTAGCGTCTAGACCATACCCTCGGGAGAACTTCTGAAGAGCTTCTTGACCACTAGATCCAAGTACCCCAGCTTCTGACGTATAGGCATCTTGTAACTGCCATGATTCCGCTTGAGAGTAACCCATACCACTGCGTCGGCCAATAGCGCCTACCTCATCATACATTTTAGTGTTACTACCACTAAAGCCATTACCCCGAAGGCGCTGAGCTAAGTCTAGTGAGCCTATCTCTCGGGTGTGTGCCAGTTGATAGGCTTCTGTAGCCATCCCTAATAAGCTACCTACTCCAGCTAAACCAAGTGCAAACTTACTAATAGTTCCTACAGCGCCTAAGGCTCTTGATAGAATAGATCCTGCCCCGAGCATAGCAAATCCACTATCTGACCCTCCACCTGTGCTACCACCACTAGACGATCCCCCACCAGAACTTCCGAAGCCTTGAGCCTCTGTATTTCGGAAGTGGTATGTCTGCTCTAATTGGCGTCGGGTCCTATCAATAACGTCTAAGTTTTCACGTCGTTGTTTTATCTGCTCTTTGAGCTCTTCACGTTCCCATGCATAGGCCTTTTTCATCTTAGCGTTTAAGGCCTCTACTGAATCTGCCTGTTTCTCAAACTCCCGATCTAAATCTGCTAAAGCCTCTTTAAACCGCCGTCTATAGACTTCGAGGGCTCGCAATTGTGTGTCGTCAAAAAAACCACCCCTACGAGCTCCCTTGTCTATTTCACCGAGAACGCCTTTTAAGTCCCCCTGCAGGTCTTTTAGCCCGCGCTGTAACTGACTAAATTCTCCCTGTGCTGTGACACGTATCGCCTGTTCTGTAGAACTCATACGCTACCACCCCCTATCTAACCTGAAGTCCGGTGGCCCTTATTTTAACCACCGGACTTCAGTAAACTTATTTAATCGTCATCATCGATGTCCTCCCAGGCACTATCCTCTGCCACCTTTGGTACAGTTGGTACATAGTCTGGTAGTTCGTCATCTGATAACCTGCTGTCATGCTCTTCAGATTCTTTAGCATAATTGTCATAGTCTGGGTCCTCGTACTGCTCCATATTACCGTCTTTAAGCTTACGATCAATAGCTATGTGTGCAAACTCTAGCTCAACCATCTCGGGTGTCATAGAGGTTATCCTAGGGTCTGTGGGAGGCAAGCAGCCTGACCCACCAGCATAAAATCTTCTAAGAATCCAAATCTTCCGCTCACTCGGTAGCTCCGCTATCTCCAGGTATCGGTTCTGCAGAGAGTTTTCGAAAGGATTTTTCCCATACCTCGTACTGATCAAAAACATGATATAGAATATCTGCCTCTTGAATGGTGTTTAAGTCCATAAGCCACTCAGGGCACTTTACAACGATAATCTGTAGAGTAGCCATAACATGTGCCATGAACTTAATGGTATTATCTACTAGATTAGCGTCAACAACGCCAGCCTTCCGAAGGTACTCAGATTTAGCAGCGCCTATCTTCATATAGTCGGCCATAGTCGGTCGTTTGAAGACTACATTACCTTTAATCTCAGTTCCGAAGTCTGTCACATAGTCGATGGTAACCCCAGCTTTAAGCTCTCCACCTAGTCTAATTTGGTCGGCCCCTGCCATAAGCTCACGTACTTGTGCTAAGTTTTCTTCCCTAGGCATTTCTACCAGCTCCTTGTTTGTATTTTATCCTTATTATAGGTTAACCCCCACCTTTTGGGTAGGGGTTTTTACTTCGGAAGTACTATTTAGCCTATGGTTAATCTTCTTTTTCAGGCGTTCCTTTGTCAGCGGAAAGGTACTGCCAGGTGGCGTCTTCACCAGCGATAGCTCCGACGCTAAAGTCTTCACTGTATTCCCCTAGAGAACAACCGCGGTATACAATGATAATAGCCTTTGTGTACTTATCTGTGATTTCAATGTCAATTACATCCATGTTTAGGATGCCAACGCCTAGAGCAGCTAAGCCTAAGTCTTTTAAGGATTTTTCACGTATCCTAAACTTATTCATAGATATCGATCCCTCGTAACGGAGGGCTACGTGCTCTTGAGGCATTATCGAGCTAAGTTCATACTGACCCTGCTGCCCGAAGGATCTACGCCCATTGAGCCTTTGTCCACGTCCGACTTCTTGGCCATCAATCTTAAATTTAATAGTATGACCTGCATGAACCGTCTGTTTTGCAGCACTAGACATAGTTTTCTACCTCCTCCATCCGTTAATTAGAGAGTTAGGTGCGTTGTCATCAGGAAGTTATTGATTGGTAGGGTTGGTTTACCCTCCCATTCAGTAGCGAAGGCGGTCCCAATCTTAATGACTTGAGGGTTTAGGTAAGCTGTGATTAAACCTGACTTAATAAAACCCTCAAGTTGAGTGATTAAGTCATTGTACATAGTGACCTCGACCCCAGCAACGCCGGCTTTACCTACATACTTCTTCTCAAAGTAGCTTCTCAGAATTTGATTCATCTCCACCTTACTAGAGGAAACCGAAAGCTCCTGCTGTGTAAGGTCAGAGCTAGAGGATAGTGTCACACCTTGAACAATCCTGAACCCTTCATTTGGTACGTACTCTGTAGGTGCTATGTGTGCTGAGAGAAGATCTTCTATTTCGTCCCCTGTGTATATCTTACCTAGGCCGGGGAACTTGACATACTTGTAGGTGATAGGCTCTTGTGAAGGTTGACTGGCCCATATGCCTGCGTAAGCTGCAGCCAGATAGTTAGAGGCCTTTAAGACTTTATTACCTACCGAATCATAGGTATAGGGTTCAGGAGTAGCCATCATACCAAGCTCATTGTTTAAAGCGCTTTGTAAAGCTTTAATCGCAGCTATTGATAAGCCCGAGGCATGCCCGTAGAAGGCTCGGCGCTCTCTCCGGTTCTTAATGCTCGACATTAATGTGCAGTGGGCGTCAATTTTAGCTTGGATCGCTGCTGCTGTACTAGCGACCATAAGCCCATTGACAGCTTCCATAGGTAGGATATCAATAGCATTCTGCCAGTCTGAATCAGTCCCTGAAGCAGCTACCGGAGATACTGCGATTAAGTCAGCACCATGCCCCCAACTAATTTTAATAAGATCAAGAAGTTCACAAGAGGCTATCTTAGCCCCTGCAGTAGTAGGGTTATTAAAGTAAGACACCGTTCCTACAGGTGTCCCGCTTGTACCCCCTGCAGCTGTCGTAGTTGATGTAAGAGCGTTCGTTAACCCAGCGCTTGTACCATTAGCTATGCTAATATTTAGAGAGTTGTCATTTAGCGCTGTAACTTTAGAAGTTAGGGTAACTAAAGCATTAGAACCACCTACAGTAAAGAACCCTGAGATATCAACATCTGCAGTAAGCGCAGCAATAATCTTGCCTGCAACAGCATTTGCAGCATCATTTAAGACGACAGGTACACTCACAGTCTTCGGTGAGTTTGTCATACCTAAGGCTGTAACTATTACTGTGACATTTCCCGCTGTACTGATAGTTCCAACAACTGTTGCCGTCTCTTCTTGGGCAGCAAGACCAGGAACGATACCAATGCAAGCCAAGACCTTAAAACCCCCAGCTGATGCTGGGTACATGTTGGACGAATCAACAACAGAGTAAGCCCCTGGGCGCTTGATGTTAGCTCCTCCAAATGAGATATTAATTGCCATAGTCTATATACCCCCTCTCCCCTGTTACTTGTAAACGCGCTCAGATTGGGCCTTAAACGCCTCTTCCCACGCGGTTTGACTCCTAGGGTCAAGGTTCTTTGCCTCGACCTTAAGACTAGCGACTAAGCCTTTATGCGGTTTATTTTCCACAATAAACTCATCCAAAGACATAGAACGATCCAAGTCTTCTGGGCTTACGGTCTTTTCCATTGCGACTGGCATAAATACTCCTCCTTCCTTATTAGGATCCTAAGATTTCATTAACCGTAACCTCAGAGATAGGCTCAACGACTTCTGTAAAGGTTACATCCAGTGGATTTAGATAACTCATGGTTATTGAGGCCCAATAAAGCACCATAGGCGCTTGTGCCATAGTACTGTCCTGCTCATCTTTGCCACTTCGTAGGTTAAAGTTGATAAGCCCTTTTTCAGCTAGATCATTTCGCATGGCAAAGAGTAGGGCCTTCGTTACTAGATATAGCTTTTCTCTCTCGTCAGAGTTAGTGTGCCATATACGTATCTCTTGGGCTTCAGCAAAAAATGTACCATAGAACGTTGTGTTTAGCTTTGTGATTGGATCATACAGTGTCCCTTGACCATCAGCTATGGACTGGGAACTTTCAGAGTCATCAGCCCTATTAATACCAATGCAAGGGATTTCTGACGGGCTTTGTGGGTCGGCTTTCAAGACTTTTACTATATTTTTACCCGTGTAACCCAGATCAGAAAAACCTGTTTTAAGTCTATCCACAAGCTCCTGTTTTACATCCACTGTTTCAAATGCAAAAGCCACTACTTGCCACCCCCTAAGCCCATGAAGTATAAGTCCATCTCAAAACCACTTCGGATAAGCTGTAAAATTTCTTCTCGCGTGTTTTCCACAACTGCCTCACGTATTGGCCTAGGTTTAACCCCGGGAAATTGCCAAGACGCGGGATCAGAATTCGTTGATACTCTTCGGAAGGTTAGGTACTGGGAATGATTTGCCTTACCCATTTTTACCATGCCACTGAATAACCCAGTCTTCCATGTATAACCTCTACCTGGGTGAGGATTAGTATGGCTACGCTGCCCTTCAGACGTTTCCTGCAGGCGACCTCCCCAACCGTACTTTCGTCCAGTAACTAGGGCTGTTAGAAAGTTATTCTTACGACTGTATGCAAGGGTTTTAGCTTGTGCATACACATGTGTAGGCATTGCAGGCATAGTAACAGTTCCTGGTGTTCCGTGTCTAAAAGGAACAGTTATATACCGAGAACCACCTTTTCCAACTTTAGCCTTTGGTGATCTTAGGAGAGCTATCTTCTGATCATAGGGTTTTATACCCTCTTCAATGAGCCTCCCATGCCCTGAGGTCGTCATAATTTCACCTGTAAGATTCCCTAGCATCTTAAGACCCTCTTGAATGCTTCGGGTATACTCCCCTGAAACAACTCTGACATGGAATGTTCCACCTGAATAAGTCACTGTAGCACCAGAGGCATACTCAATCCAAGTCCTCTGTATAACATCGGTAAGAGCTGCACGCACGGCTTCAGAAATATATGGAAGGTTCCCCTGCCCCGCCCTTTCGACGGATCTGAGCACATTATCAAGGTTAGGGACATCTGCAGCGATTGTTAGTAAGCTCATACGACGCGCTCAACTCCTCCAGATAAGTAGCGTAGCGCTACATAACGCGGAAAGTCTTGACCGTCTTGATGCCTAGGCTTCGGTAGGGTTGCTGTAACCACATATGTTGGTCTGTGGTAATAGGCGACACTATACTGCTCCCCTGTTTCGGGTGACAGTCCATCTTCCAACCATGACACTACATTCCCTAACATTTCGAAGTCTACTCCGAGTGTGTATAAGGCTACATCTCCTGTGCTAGAGTCATACTTTTGAATGGACCTAATTCTAGTCACGTCTGTGTTAAGCAGGGTGTCTGGAGGTCGTGCGTTGATCGGTGTACTCTTAACTAAAACTTCAGAAGACTTAAAGTCATCATCAAGGAGCGTAATTTTATCATACATACCAATACCGAAGATCGGATTGTTTGTATGCTGTCCTGTTGGCATACCGTTTACCGGGTGCCTTATAGGAATTCGTTTAGGTACGGTCATTACTGCATCCCCAACTTCAAATACTCCGGCCATTTCTGCGAAGTCTTTACTCAGTGTGATACTCGTAATCAAGGCTTTAGATTCTATGGGTGTCTGATACACATGTCCTTTACCATGACAAGCCAAGCAGGTGTAGTCCGGAGAACCGCTATCAGAGTTCCAGCAGGAGCATATGATAGTTTCTTGCCACTTGACAGGCCTACCTCTACGATCAAGCATGTCTTCGATCTTGATAACATTTAATATGGGAGTTTGCACATGTCCACCCCCTTAGAGAACTGTAAAGGTTAGACCACGCTCAGAGCTTCTGACCCCTGACTTCCGTTCATCGAAGAAATCAGCTATTTCCTCTTTGTACTGCTTAATGTGAGCACTATACAAGGTACTATTTGCAGAGGTTGTATAACTCACGTTTTCAGATAGACCGTCAATCGACGTTGACATACTCGTTAAACCAGACTTATAGGCTTCACCGATGATACCAAGAACATCTACTGCAACCATTTTAGCAACGATGTTTCGGATGTCTTCAGGTATTCTGTTCTTAGCATAGCCTGCAATATAGTCGATGTACCACATTTGAGGTACTGAGCGGTTAAGCTGTCCAGTCATAAAGCCATACCCCATCTGTGTCCCACCTAGAAGGTTAAAGATCGTTGGATCCCCAGCATAGGGGACAATCTGAAACTGTCCTGATTTAGAGTAGAGTTTTACCCACTCAGGCCTAGTCAGGAAGTCAACGATAACTTGACCATTTGGCAGGACTAACTTTAAACCTGTGATCTTCTGTACCGGACGTTCCCTAAGCTGCAGAAAGCCCATGTTAGCATAAGCCTTTGCATCATAGTCATAGGGAGGCTCAGCTACCTCATAGTCTGTGCCCTCGACTAGACCACGTTCTTCTGGATTAGAGACTACTAGCTTAGGCTTCAGAAAGATACCTAAGTGCCTTTCTACTTGACGTCTAGCCCCATCTATGAGCTTCTGAACAGAAACATCTGATATAGGGTTACCATAGTTATCAAAGAACGGAAGGCCGAAGCACCATGTACTTTGTATTTCCTCTATATCCGGTAAGTTAGTCTCTGCATAAGTTACAATAGCCATTAGACATCCCCCTACATTCCGTATGCAACGACAGTCACAACATCGGATGCTGTGAAGTTGTGGCACTTCATAGGAATAGGGCGTGTTGTCCCAGCCTTAATGGGTATGCCCTCTGTTGCCGGGTGACCACCCTCAGGGAAATCATTAAGATAGAGCAAAACGTCTGCACCTGTATTATTAGTGACCTCGGTATAAATATACTGAGTGCCAAGAACCCCACTTGTACCTGTGATAACTTTGTGCTGCCTAAAACCAGCTACACCTAACATACTATCACTCCCTTATCTAGAAGCAGCTGTTCTACGTTGTGGCGTCTTTTTAGGTACTTCAGAAGATTCTTCAGAAAGTGGAGCAGATGCATTTTCATCTTTAGGTGCCTTTTCAGGTTCTATCTGCTCCTTAAGCTCAAGAGGTGCAGCCTCTTCTTCCACTACTTCCTTATACCCGGGAACCTGAGCCAGGACTTCCGCTACTTCATCAGATACTTCTGCGAAACCATTTGAGTCGAAAGACACGACCTCTGAAAGGACTACAACGTCTTCTGGTAGGTCACCGAAACACTTCTGAAACTGTGCCATGCTTTTTACCTCGCTTTCAAAATCTAAAAGTGAGGGCTAGATTCTAGCCCTAGCCCTCACTCGTGTACACTAAATAGATGGTATTACTGAAGGCTGGGGCGAACTGTACCGAAGCTAGGAGCATCATAGTTCGGGGTGAAGAGCTCACGGTTAGAGTTGAGGCCAAGTGTCCCAATGTTTTTAAGCACGACAATTCTCCGAGGGTTGTACACTTGAATCATACCGTAGAGCAGAATCATGAAGCGTTCTGCAGCTGAAATGCGGGCTAACGGTAGCTTCATAAGTGGAGCCAGTTGCTTAAAGGAGAGAACATTTTCTGAGTCATTATCTAGCGCCATTGCGGTGTGTGTTCCTGGGATATCAGCATTCGTATCTATAATAGCTTGAGTCACCTCTGCACCAGCATCCTTGATTTCAAAGGCAAATAGGGCATCAGCAGCTGTAGACTTCGTACCACGGTAGACTTTGTAAGACTTCGCCGGTGGATCACCAACAACTCGATTAATCGTTAAAGTAACTGTTTGTCCTAGGGTAACAGCTACAGAGCCCATAGCAACAGGTGCAGACTCTCCAGCGCTGTTTTTAGCTGTTACGAAGTAGTAATAGGTTCCTGAAGGGATTGTAGCCCCAGATGATCCAGCTACTACCTGACCAACCGGGTACGTTGGTACAGCAGGTGCTCCTTTAGCTGAAGCTGAGGATACAGTAGCCTGTGGCTTAAGGAATATGTTGTTCACAAACTCAATCGGACCAGCATTTGCCATGTAGCCTCCGATAGGTTGCCCCAACATGATTTCTTGTCCTTGACCCATCATTACCCGTTGACGACCACTTGAGCCCATAACAAGCTTAGATAGGTCCTTATTAACCTGATTTGTTAAGTGCAGCTCTAGTTTTCCTCTTCCGAAGTTATCAGCAATAATCGCTGAAACATCTTCCATGGTATTCTCATCCAGTGGCTGCCCCTTCATGTCGATAACATGCTGATTGGCATACGTTTTTCCAGCGACAAAGTTTTTAACTTGTGTGATAACACCATCGAAGGATAGTGGATCAAGAGCTGAGTTACCGAAGTACAGTGCTTTTTCGAGCTGCATTAAGAGCCAAGAAGTTCCATTCGTAGTTTCCCGGGCAACGATATCACCGACCGTGTTACGTACTAACGTTGCAGGGTGTGTGATAACACGAGTCGTTCCGAGGAACTTAACGTACTGGCTCTGACGGAGGTAGTGTGAATCTTCTTCATTCGGAAGGCCACCCTCAACGAAGAACGGAGAAGAATTTCCCCCCATGCTGTCCATTACGTTGAACTCTTCAACAGTGTTAAACGCTTGTTTCTTTCCAATGCGCCTCCAGAACTTTATCTGGTCTGTTGTTGCGGTAACCACCTTAAGGGTTGCTTCCAGAGACTGTGGGCGCAGCGCCGACATGTCATTAAAACTACCGTATGCATCTCCCTGCTCCCCTGTGCCTAGAGCTTTATTAAGCTCCTCAAGTTCCCCTACTGTGCCTTGACCAAAGCCGTCTTCAAGGCCATTAAAGTTTTCAAACATAGGTTTACCCCCTCTACTATTGCTGATTGCTTATAAGTACTTACTGCATACCCAGTTCAGCTTTAACTGAATCCGGTAAACCTAAGTTCTGCAGTGGTGTCCCTGCTTCAAACCTTGTAACGGCTGAACCCGGGATCAATTTGGCATCGAAGGACTTCATAAGGATATCCCCGGCCTGCCTGCGTGTAAGGCCACCCTTATCCCCTTCAATGGATTTACTAAGGGTTGTGACCTCTCGCTGGCTTACAGCACCTTTTCGCCCAATCGGGAGATTCATAACACCGTCAAGAGACTTCTTAAGCTCTTCATTATCCGTCTGCATTGCCTCAACTTTTTCAGTCAAGCTCTTTATAATGTCAAACGCACCCATGAGGGCTTTAGTCATAGTCACTTGCTGCTTAGACACAACGCCTAGGGACTTCGAAAGGCCATCCATACTGTATCCAAGCTCGTCCACCATGTTTGACAAAAAATCAGATACTTCGAGCGCCTGAGCATTTTCCTCACTAGCTGCAAAGGACTTCCGGAAGTCCATCTGAAGAGACTTGTCTTTCATTTCATCGTCTTCATCGCCATCGTCTTCATCACTGGATTCGTCATCGCCATCGTCTTCATCCTTTTCGTCGTCTTCATCCTTATTGCTGGACTTCACAAGCTCCTCATCATCTTCTGTATCCAGCTTTAAGGACTTTCTAAGTTCCTCCAAATCCGCATCTAACAGACCTGCAAGATCTTCTGTCTTATCCATAGCCCCACCCCCAAAATTTGTATTAAAAATAGATTTTAAGACATCGTGCCTGTCTAATATATATGAGGCAAATGTATATGCCTCTTCGTTATCTAGCCCCTTCTCCAGGGCAAATGCATAGGTCATCGTACCTACAGCGCCTGGTGAGCCAGCGACGAACTTATTACGTAGGGACTTCTGCAAAAAGTTACTTCTGCAAAACTCCCTAAAAAGTTTAACCCAGTCCCTTTGAGGATCTTGAGTAGTTCCTTCTAAAGACTGAGGCATGATAGCTGCAGCTCCTGCAGTGTCCATTGATTTTTCCATGCCCATAGAAATAGTTAACTCATGACTTTTATCAAAGGACTTTGCAAGCTCTGCCCAAGTCATGGTGTTCACTGGATTCATTGTTAGGACAACATTTCTAAGTACAGACTTAATAATCTTGCCTGTCGTTCGACTGCGTTCTTTGACACTACCTTCAATACTCCAGCCCATCATACGTTTGGTATTAGACTTCTGAAGATCCTGCAGCGCCTGGATAGCCTCTTGAGCAAGTTTTCTTTGTGCGAAAAGCTTTGACTTTATAAAAATCCCTTTCACTACCTCATGTCGCGTTGGGTGAGTGAATTGACCTATTTTAACCTCTAAGGGTTCCCCAATAAACTGGCTTGGGGCGTTACCGTGTTCGTACTTTACCCATCCCTTTTCGAGGAAATATGAGCAATCCATGCCTTCAGGAGTGATAGTATCGTCTTCCTCATCTTTAACCTCTGATGTCATAACCCCTGTAACAATGTAATCGCCATTTTCGTCAATTTCAATGGACTTTACAATATCATCATCTATTGGCACCCATGCAGAATATGTATCATTTTGTAGCGATTCATCAACTAGCAACTATTTCACCACCTTCCGAAGTGAGTGTAAGCCGAAAGCTAGGATGGCCAAAGACACGCTGCTTGGCTAGGTGAGCTGGCGAAACCTTGGCCTAGTCTACGTGTCTTGGGCCATCC
>Ga0209318_1001776_pt1 | contig 12257 bp, 6 predicted proteins | sample RifGroE1_FD_183999 | JGI IMG/M metagenome (GOLD analysis project Ga0209318, IMG submission 183999) | Groundwater microbial communities from Rifle, Colorado, USA - Groundwater E1 (SPAdes) (version 2) | ecosystem: Environmental > Aquatic > Deep subsurface > Groundwater | place: Rifle, Colorado...
GTAAGCATTAAAGTGTCTGTGGAGAAGTGAATAGAAAAATCACTTTCCACACCGCTTATAAATTCGCTTGTTTCGGTCTGGCCTATAAGCGTAAGAACACCGAGGGTACTGCGTTTATATATTTTGCCGTACATGGCTATATCTTTAGCCCCGATGTTCGTTTTCCTGGCGTGGAGGTGAATCTCCCATATGCCTTCTGGGATAACCGTGCTTGACGGATAACCAGATAGTGTGCTGTACGTTCCGACCACAACATTATCACTCGTAGCCGTAAAAGAAAACGTAGACACATTCGTCAGCGGGTAGGACGAGTACATATTGTAGTACCCGGTCAAGTCACTAGCCTCTATGCTAAAAAAGAATATTTGCTCGCCGCCTATTGTTTGGTCTTGCCAGGAGAGGTTTCCACTGCCGTCTATCTGTAAGAATCTACCGGCTACTGAATCGGTGGAGGGGGGGAGGGTATAGTTTATTAGGCTTGTCTGATTCCCACCATGAATGGACGTGCTATAAGCCCCCGCCGTCACCGTGAATGTGGACAACACCAATGGCCCCGTCATCGTGCCACCAGCCGTAGGAAGAAAACCAGGCACAGTGGAAGATGTGTGTCCGTGGCTGTCGTTGCCGACTACCGTTGCCCCGTATGTCCCGGTAACATCGCCGCCAAATGGAGCCGCTATGGGGATATACGCGCCCGAAAGCCCGCCGTTAATGGCCCGCTGGATTTGCTCATAGAGATAATAAAGGTTATCCTTTACCCCCTTGTCATCAACATTAGCAGGAAATATTTGCGCTTTGCAAGGAATAGCCAAAGCAAATAAAAGTATTAAGGCTCTTTTAATCATATCTGATTAAGCACCTGCGCCGCCTCTTTTGCCGCTAGTGTAGCCGCCTCTAAATCGTCTTTTGCCATAGCTTCGCGATACGCTTTTGAGTATTTATTGAATTCGTTATGCGCTTGTTTCAATGTGTCCATGCGCTCCTGTTCGGCATATGTCCGTGATTCACCCAAATCTTCAAGCCCTTTTTGCTCTGCATTGTACGGGAATGTCAGAGTATTGGGATTATACGCCCAAGTAGCAACTTGTCCTATCTGTGCCGCGCCAGGTATCCCGGTAAGGCTGGCAAGCGCAACAAGCGTTTGACGCAATGCCACTATCCGCTTGTATTCATTTTGTGCGTATATAGCGTTAGACGGACCTAAAAATAACTTTGCGGTAGTATCCATGACAGGAGCGGGTAACGAATGATACTTAAATGCCGATATAAAACTATCAGCAAAAGGAATTGCACCAAGAAGATTCATAAGATAGTCAGTCATTAAATCATCGTCATCGTCCGCACCTTTAACCCCTGCGGCTATACCGTATCCCGTAAGGCCGATAGCGGAAAGCAACGCGGCCCGAGATCCAGCCCGAATACCCATTTCGGCGGCTTGCGCCATACCAAGATAAAAGGCGGCTTGTACTATTTCCCCGGCCTTCATCTTTGGCACATCATAGGTCATGTAAAACCAGCGATTAGTGGTAAACTGTTTAAACTGTAGGAAAGCCTTATTTATTGACGCATTACCAAATCCATACTTAGAAGAACCGAACATAATACCAGCGTCAAGAAAGAACGGGCTGGCCTGGGTTTTAGAAAGCACTTTATTAGCGTATGCTACGGCTTTAGCGTCAGGTTTTCCAGTAAAGTCTATAGGAAGGTCGTTTTCCTTGGCATATTTCTGATATGCAGCCAGCGTGGTACTCGCGGCCACTATACTATCAAGTGCTTTTAGCGGGGCGTAACCTTTCTGTTGTAGTTTATTAAGCCATTCCTTTTCAGAAAGGTCTACAAGTGCGAGGTCATCACCTATGCGCTCACGGAGTTTAGGGAAATTAGCGTTAAGCCAATCCCGTTTCTGCTTATCAGATATGACAGCAGACAATCCTTCCATGACATTTGCGCCACCGACATAAGAAGCCGCGTCAAAAAAAGAAGTTGTCTGAATCATTACAGAAGTTAATTTTAATCCAAGCGTGGCCGCGCCTATGTTCTTGCGCAACGTGTCTATATTTACGCTAGGAATCCCAGGAATGGCCCATATTCGCTTTGAACCTTCTGCCCTACCCTGTCTAGCCAAAAGGTCAAACCATGATTGTATAATGCGCCTACCCTCTGGACCTACTGATTCAGTATAACGCTCGTCTTTAGTTATCTCCGAGAATTTTTTTATATTCTCTTGCATGGCTATAAAGTAAAGCACGTCGTTCATGTGCTGCATATAAACCTTCATAGCATTTACCATGACAGGAGAAACGGCCCCCGGTTGGCGCGTCTTAGAAAATCCGGCTTTAACATTTTTTTTAAATAGACTAAATTGCTCCGTAGTTTTTGAGAGCCGTTCCTCAACTTCCATATCGGTCAGTTTATCCCAATCGGTTAACATGGTAAAGTAATTCTCTACGGAGCCTACTTCCTTGTTGTAGAGCTTCCCCATGAGTTTTTTCATAAGGGGATACGTCTTTTCCATGCCGTCACGCATTTTCTGGTAAACTTCCATCTCCGCCGAGGTAAGTGTTAAATTGGTTACATATTCCTCGGTAAGTTCCGGCATACTGGCAAGTACCCGCGCCGTGCCGTTGGCTTGGATTTTCAAGGCATATATGCCTATCTTCTCCATATCAACTTCTTTAAGGCCGTGTTTTTTTACCAATTCAAGTACAGGTTGTATATATTCGCGCTTAAGGTTGAGAAAGTTAAGAAAATCTCCGTCTATAATCTTTTTCATGGCGTAATGGGGGCCGTCATAAGTTCCTTTACCGCCGTCCATTCTATCCATGATAATATCAATAGGAGCCAACGACCAATAAACATCTTGCGCCCAACCCCAAGCCTTCGCCATTTTCTGCGCCTCGGCACTCATTTTGATATGCTTTATGCCAGGTTTAACCAAATCCTCTACCCACATATTCTTAGTAAGTGAATCAAGAGCTTCTTTTTGCGCCTGTGCCTCGCGACCGACCAGTTCTATGATATGGAGATCACGTAGTATATTTTCCAATTCATGCTCTGAAATATCGGTTATGGGTCTGCGGGTAAGGATATCAAGAGCTTTTGTGATGTTCTCGCTTATAAACTGTAACCGCCCTGATTCCCGAGCCGTTTCGACGTATTCTTTCATAGCCTTAATACGAAGCATAGTATCGGGCCTATGTGATACGAGGTCTATTTCGCTCATTAACTCACGAACAGCAGATTTATAGTCAACGTCTACTTTAGAACTATCAACGGCCCGCTGTGCCACTTTTTTGATATCTTGGGCCAGTTGCCGAGAGTATGCTTTTGCGGCTACTTTATCAGCGGCTACTATAATTTTACCAAGTTGAATATTGGTCTTAGCGTTGGCAATAGCCCGTAAAGCCTTATAGCGTAACTCTTTAGGCACGGTTTCAGTAACGTATGATACAGCGGCGGCTTTGATATCTGCCTCATTTTTGGTGCTGGCCCGTAAATCGGCCATTATCTCGGCTTTTGTAGCTCTTGCGGATTCCCTAGCGGCTCGCGCCTCGGAGCGTAATTTGAAGCGTAGTAACTTAGATTGATTCGTAATCACTTCTTGCTGTTCAGTGCTTACGCCTGTAGTCCTAGCTATTATTCGCTTTACTGGTTCTTGTCTTAAAGTCAATTCGCCCCGGCTCTCGGCTTCTTTGGCCTTGGTTATAATGGCCTCAACATCGGCCTTCTGGCTGGTCAGCATACGGTCATAAAAGGCCCGCGCCTCTTTTGATAACTCCACCCCGCCTATTTTAGCCTGTCCATAAATCTTTAAGAGCCACGCCCTGAACTGCTGAAAGGCGCGTTTAAGTCCGGTATTGGGGGCCTTTCCCTCGCGGAGATAGCTTTCAAACCCGGCGGCAAACTTCTCATGCTGTTCTCGCGTGATGGTCTTTTGGCCCTTGGTTACCCCGAGCCATTCAGCCATCGGAGCCCAATGCGCTTTATAGGCTTCGTCCGCCGCACCCGTCCGCACATGGTCCCATATCTGCGTAAGCCACGCATGGGCCGATTCGTGCAAAAAGGTTGACTGGTCCGCGCCTTTGAGCAGGCCGATTAGATTTTTGGCCTGGGAGTAGAAGCCGCGTGTGCCTTGTTTAAAAATATCAGGGCTAGAAGTGGGCCGTATGTTTGATACGTCTTTTATCTGATTGGGGAGAAAAGCAACATATACCTTATCCACTTTTCCTGATTCATCAACACGCCAATCAGTAATAACTCCGTCGTATCCGGTAACTTTTATAAAGGCTTTGGCGATATTCTCATGGGTAGATATGCCCCCATTTATCATACTCGCCATCAGGTCTATGTCTGATTCTGCCTCATTTTCAGTCTTAACAGCGTCGGATAATATTTTATTCCTTCCTTCGAACTCCACATCACCATAATTTGATAATGCGTCGGGGTCAGATTTAAATAACTCAATAAATATCTTTTTGAGTTGATCGTCGGTTATAATCCTCTGTTCAAAGGACATGGGTTTCTTTATAGAAAGATGAACCTGATAAAGTTTACCCCCCTCTTTTTTATATCCCTCTGCTTGTTTCGGATTGCTGGTGAAGTAAAAACCCTTACCCTCGCTTGTCCCCAATATGCCTATCTTGGAAGTATCAAATTCAGTAAACTCTGCGGGACTGCCGTGATAGACCGTAAGCGGCTCGCCCTTATCGTCAACTACCTTGCTATCACCAAACCACGACTTAAATTCTTTGGTCTTTTGATGTTCCTGCTCCAAAACTTCGCCCGCCGTCTTTTCCGTCACTATCTCCGGCAGCGGGTTCTCTTTCTGGTACTGCTCAACGGTCTTGCCCTGCCTATTGGCCTCGGCCGCATAGAAAGCAGCCACAATACCGGCGTTTGCTTTTGCTTCGGGTTCAGACTGTCCGATACCTTGTAATCTACTTACCATATCTTCATCAGGTATTTGACTGACCTCGCCTTGTGCTTTTTCCACTTCACGAATCGCGGCTAGAAAATTAGAGGGGTTTTGCCCTTTGGGAACTAGTACGCGATATCCAGTAGGACTTTCAAAATTAATATCGCCGTTAGGCAAAGTTACTTGTTTCCATCCCGTAGCAGGGGCGGTAGGGTGTTCTTGCAATCCTTTTTTAGCGGCCTCTAATTGCTGCTCGTCTAAGGTTTGCCTAAAGCTGGGTTTTATAACAGATTGCTTATCAGGAGATGGCCCCTGTTCCAACGGCTTTTCTTCTGATACGGGGATAGGTTTTTCAGATTCGGCGGTTAAAATATCAGCCTCATGCTGTAACGCGGCTTCGGGAACTGTTAACCGTTCTTCTGGGGCCGCCGCCCGTATTTCGTCTATAGCTATTTCTGTAGGCATTGCGGCGGTGCTTTCTTGAACAGGAGGCGGCGTAAGCGCGTCGGCAAAATCGGCGGCTATCTGCTCCGTGGTTTTACCTTGTTCCTTGCCTGTTGCTATGGTATCAGTCAACAACTTCATGCCAGCTTCTTTATCTGGCATAAGCACGTCTAAATCCTCACCAGTTATGCCTATTTGCTCGGCAGCCTTCGTAATAACGTCCATCTGCTCATTAGCGGCCTGTCCAACATCAACAGTAGCAATACCCGCCTCTTTCCCTGGTGTGGCTTCTACGGGCTTACCAGCGATATCTATCGGTTCAATTGCAGGGCGTATGCTGTTATCTAGTATCCGATTAAGCACTTGCGCAGATATAATCTGTTTCTGGTCTGCGGGGACATTGGTATCAGCGGCAATAGACTGAATTATCTCACGGCCTAAAACGTCTATATTATCCCATTGCGCGGCGGGTGTTATAGATTTAAGAGCGGCTATAGGGTCAGTGGTTCCCATAGTCCTAGCTCGTTCTAGTTGGGTAGGGGTTACATTAGGGGCAAGCGGCACGGTCTGCGGGGCCTGTGGCTGTGTTTCAGCGGGGGGTTGCCCCCCTTTCCCTTCTGCTATAGTTTCAAGCGCACCAAACGGCCCGCCTATGATTGCACCCAAAAGCGCCGATTCACCCATTCCCTCGGTTATGGTTTTATCTGTTGCTACGTTTGAAATACCAGTCTGCGCGGCTTCTTGTGCCGCGTTTGAAATCATGGCCCGTGCCACTTTCCCTGTCATGGTATTGGTCTTGGCAAATACACCTAACTTATCGGTTATGGCAATAGTGGGAATATTGGCGAAAAAGGTTTTATACGCCGCGCTATCGGCTTCTTCCTCTGATTTACCTGATTGAATCAAATCCTCGCGCACCGCGCCAGCTTCGAGCGAAGATTCAAGTAACACATTGGCAGAAATACCTAGATTGCGGGCTATGGTAGGCGCAAATTTAAGAAGACTTGCTCCCTTGACTACACCTATGGCGGGAATCATGGCTACAGCAGTAGACGTAAATGCGCCTACAACCTTGTCCATGAGGTCAGGATTTTCAAACGCCATCTTTTCGGCAAGTGCGCGGCCCTGTCCTGCTACTGCTTTTCCTGCTCCGATAGTAGCACCACCACCACGCTCAAGGAATTTCCCCATCATATCAAGAGACGTGCTACCGCCTACAAATTCAGAAAGGTCTTTATATCCCTGCCCGGCTTTCTTGGCAAGTCTGCCGCCTACTTGTAATACCTGGCCGCCTGCGGATTCCATCTGTCCGGCGGTTCCGGCAATCATGCGGCCTGTGCGTTCAAGTCGGCTTAAATCCTCGGCTTGCGGAGCAATGGGTGGATCCTGTAAATCAGGAGGCAGGAGGTCAAGCGGGACTTCCTTATTCCGCTGTTTAAGTTCATCGGGCAATAAATTAAGCGGGACTTCACGACCCATTATTTATACTCCCATCTTTTAGACGTAGGATTGAAAATTATCGGCTTGCCGGTTATGTCTTTACCTTCCCCCCCTGCTTGTTCCCTAACCTTCGGAGCGGGAGTAGATTTATTACCAGATGGTGTCCCATACCGTTTATCATAATCAGCCTGTGGGCTTTTGCCGCCAGGCAGTAAATCAGCCCACGACCATTCCGGCCTTTTGGGAGCTTGGTACGGCTGCATGGGAATCTGTAAGTATTCTGCCATACGATTATTCACATCTGACAACTGCTTTCTAACTGCTTCCTGCTGTGGGCCGGGAGTTGCCTTTCCTTCCTGTTCCATAAGCAATTTTTTAGCCTTTTCTAGTCTAGCAAATTCGTCAGTACCTTTACTTGCCCCCCCGCCCTGTTTCGCGCTATATGCTTCGGCAGTAGTCTGCCTAGCTAACAACGCGGCTTTCTGCGCTTCGCGCATGGCAGATATATCCTCGCGTAAACCTTTATACTTACTTTCAAGTGCTTTCTGCTCACCTGTCTTGCTTATGGTTTCTGCCGGGGTAGTCAGTATGGGTTGTCCGTCTCTATATTTACGACCTACGTCAAATGGAAGGCCTTGTTCCTGATCCATGCCAAAAGTGCCTAGCCCCTGGCTTCCAGTAAAAAGGGTAGACGGCCCGCCGGGGGTAGCTCCTTCTTTGACCTTACCAAGTCTGTACGCCTCAACCATATCAGCGGCGGTCATGCCGTATTTGGCTAAAAACTCCGCGTCTTGCGTTTCTTGTTTACGTTTATCCCCCGCAAAATCGCGTATTCCAGACGGATTATTAAACCAGGAAAAATTAGTGCCAGCACCGCCACCCATATCAGGGCCGCGCAATCGGCTTCGGCGGCGTTGTTCTTCCGTCAATCGTTCACCCTGCTCTCTAAAAGCGTCATAAAAAGCCATTATCTCCACCCCTTCGCCAGTCTGGCATAATATTCATTAAGTTCTTTTTGCCTACGGTCTAAAGCAGTATTAGTAAACTGGCCGGGATTATAAGCTGACTGTGTAGTCATTGGCCGATATGTGCCAGAACTTGCGGGGGCACGATATCCACCAGAGCCAGGGGCCTTGTACGCTTCGGGGGCAGGCAAAGGCCCGCCAAGGCTATTATTAGGCGTTTCTAGTGGCATAGGCGGGGCTTCGCCAGCGGCTTCTTCACCCTGTACTCCCAAGTAAGTAGCGGGGCCTGCCTGTGGGTTCATATTCTGCAATCCCCATGTAGCCCGCTGTTGATACGCCTTCTCACGCGCATAACCCGCCCCACGCATGGCATTGCCCTGCTCTAAAAGGTTTCTAAAAGCGTCTTGACTGGCAGCGGATATATCACCTTTGCCTTCCGCTTCTCTTGCTCTCCAAAAAGGATCGTCAGCTTCGCTCCCTGTTCGTCTTATGTCCCTTGTTGTACTTTCTGTTACACCTTGCATTAAGCGGGCGTACCAGGAAGGATTAAGTATAGAGTTTGATTGGATTGCCATATCGTTAATCCTTAACCAACGGATTTACCGTGTAGTACAGGCTGAATAATTTAAGTTTAAAATAATGGCTAAGTTCGTTTCCCGTGAATTTAAATCGGAACTGTCTACCTGGATATTGCTGTTCAAAAAGCCCTTCTACTTCTTTGATTGTGAATCCCGACGCATTTAAAGGTGTAGTGGTGCTATTCCATACACCGTCTCGGTTAGCCTGCCACGCTACGCCAAAATCAGCCATTCCATTATTCTCGGCAGTAATCCAAAGGCGGTTAATGACTTTATGGTTATTGATTGCGCTAAATGAGTAATCCTTGGTTATCCAATAGGAGTTTATTGATTCACCGTCAAAAGTGTACGCCGTGGGTTCAAGAATATACCAAAGCCTTGACGCTGTATCAGTTGACCCGCCCATCGGCTTGTTGTTAAACAGTCCAAGTGCGCCGTAGCCTTGGTCCGAAAAAGTCCATTCCTTATTTTTCTGCCAGATATAAGTAATGTCGTTTTCAGTAACCGAGGTGTGTGACACGCTGGCTATGTAACGATGGTCATCAACTACTGACGCGGCTCTAGGCGAAAGCTGGCCCACTGAATAAGCAATACTTACTGAATTAACAGTAAGACTATCAGCAGAAGTTGAGATATTAGGATTTATCTTGAACTGCACATATGACCCCGTACTGATAGCCATAGTGACATTTTCAGGCTGTACTGTAAAAGACGGGCTTACCGCGTCATTAGCAAAAGCATAAGTAGCCGCTCTGACCGAATAAATCGGCGCGGCCGTGCCAGAATCGGAAACGCTAAACAGTTTCCATGCGCTTATATCATCGGCGGTAAAGTGGACATCACTTGTATATGCCGTAGTAGAAAGCACGGATATTCTAACGCTTGTAAAACTAGATACCGATACGCCAGAGGACATCGTAACGGAATACTTATAGTACCTTTTATTATAAGCGGATGGGATATCTCCCCCAGGCAATGCTACCGTCGTGCTTATAAAAGTGGTGTTATCATCAGAGGCATAGAAATTAAGGGTCGCGTTACCCCCCTCCAAGTCAGCGTAGAAAGTAGGGGCGGTAAATCCGCTATCGGTAGATACTGAAACTACGGTAGTTGAAGCCACGCCTATTTCTACTGCGTCAAAAACATCGTAATATTGCTGCCCTACAGTCTGGGGGTCTTTCCCTGTATAGTAGATTTGAATACCCAATGCGCGGTCAAATGCTGGCCCGACATGGGAATTCCCCAGTCGATTTGTTACCCGCAACTTCACATCCCCAGATCCTGTAGTCGGCACTGTGTACCAGCCCGCAGTAGTTAACGCGGCAGAGGCCACCATTACATCATCGGCGGCGTTTAAGACTGTAACAGAAGCCACCAGTACAGGAGCAACCGTAGTAAGGCCATCATAAGCTAAGTAAGTGGCAAATGGAGGGTTGCAATTTAAAGTACAGTTTGGAATAGTGGTAGCCACCGTATCAAGCACCGGAGTCCATGCAGTACTATTCCCCAATTCAAACCCCACGCCCTCAAACATGCGGGTGTATGAAGTCGCACCGTCGGTAAGCGCACCGCTATTATACGATTCAGCTTTAATACTTCCAGGAACAATATCATATTCCCATCCGTCACCAGTACCGTCTTGCCAATTTGCCATCGTATTGACAGTCCATTGCGAATCAGCAGAATTAGACCGACGTATTAACTTAGTTGAATTGGTAATTTTTGCGCTTTCAAGTTGAGGGACTTTATTAAAATCGTAAGAATAAAACCCGTCGCGGCTAAGCCACAATAGCTTACCGTCTACTATTTGAATGCTTCTATCATCAGAACATCCTACATCATCAGAAATATAATACCAGTAAAATGTTTCATTATCAGAGCCTTTAAGCATGCCAACAGATGAATCTTTGCCAATAAATAATCCTTCGGGGGTAGCAAATACGCAATTAATGTTTTCCCCGTCGTCCTTATGGAAATATTTAACCGCGCCGCTGTCCTTGGATGATGTAACAGTAAAATCTGCGGGGCTATTATATGCCGATAACATGACCTTTGACGTTTCCGTTGATGTATTAACACAAGCCAGTCGGGTTTGGAACATCTCCGTATATTTACAATCCTCAAAGCCTGTAGAAGCCGTGGTAGAAGACCCTGTAGTATAGAACGCCCCACTAGTCCCATCTACAAAATAGGCACGGTTGAACGCGGCCACCATATCAATATCACGGTCACTACCGAAATATTTTATACTCGATAATGTGCCGGATGATGGGTCGGTAGCGTACAGATTGTATCCGACTTGTGCAAATAGGACCCGTTGCCCCGAAGTATTGACCCATTCTTTTAAAAAAGAAATAGAGCTAGACCCAACTACCGCATACAGAAGATTGCCGTATATGGTGCGGAGATCTCCCTCATCAGTCAGCACGTTCTGCGCGTCCTGCGCGTCTCCGTCTGCTATCATCATGCTATCGGCAAAGTTATTAACCCCGCCAAAATTAGAGTAGTGCGACTCCTGGGCAAGGAGATAGCCAGGAGCGCACAAAGATAGAATTAGGAATAGTTTAGACAACATAGCCGCGCCTTCTATTTATCATCTTTGAGCGAAGATACGCGGGTAAGCTGTTAGTGGCATTGTTGGCGGGTTCCGTGCTTTCCTCACCGCGCCATGCCTTTAATTTGGCTTCCGCGCTTGCCTCTTGTGGGAATATAAGTGCCGTTTTGCCCTGTAGCCTGTAAACATCAGCCTGAACAAAAGCGTTTAGAACGTCCTCGCCGTCTTCGGGGAATGGCAACATTGATTTTGCTGTGCCTAGGTCAGCGTCAGTTAATCGGGTGATTTTCAGCTTGCCGAATCCCGTTAGTGTGGTAGTGGTGGACGGGATATTGCCAACACGTATTTTACGCGCCCCACTAGCCGCCCTGCCAATATAAAAGTACCAAGCGGGCGCACCCTCACCAGTCTGACCCAAAGCGGGGTCGGCCTTCTTGTAACGGTGATACTCTTTAAGCGTTATGTTGGTAAGCGAGTTATTGTCCCCGCCGTAAACATCAATTAATTTCTGAATGGTAGTATCAAGCGTGTAGTCTTCTGTGCCAGGAGTAAGGGCGATAGATACGGGAGTAAAAAGCCAATCCCATAGCCAATTTTTAGCGATTCGGTCAATAGCATTGTTCATAGAGGCTATTACATCTTTAGCCGCTTGGTCATTGACAGTAGCGGGGTTGCCGTATTGTGTAACCCGCTTTATATTCGCTACAAATTGATCTACGTTCATATCTATCGCCCCTTATCCTGCCGGATTATTCCGTGGACTTCGGTTTCTTCGGTTTAGTGCCGCGCTTAATCGGAGCAATAGGGTCGGCAGAAGTAGCCATGCCCTCTGACTGTCTCTGTTCTTCGGTAGGAATTTCAACCGGAGCAGATAATTCCTCGCCTATGCAGAGCAGTTTCTTAGCGGCTACCCACGGATGGTTATCAAGATACGACTGTATTTTAGCGTCCGAAGTGCCGAACTGCCCTTGCCCCTTGGAATTACGGAAGAACTTTATAGCCTTACGTTTCTGTTTTACCCCCGCCTCATTGGTCGCGCCCATCGGCACGATGACAAGTTCAGGCTCTTTCATGTTAGGGGTTATGTAGGTTTTATGTGACATTTTATTGATTCTCCTTGTAGGTTATATCCGGCGGCAGGGATTGCCTACCGCCGGGCATATTTTTAGTACAGTTACTTTTCGTCCCAGACGCACTCCAGGAAGTTTGCGGCGGCCTGCGCATTATCGTCATCAAGGCTACCGATAACGACATGAGCGTCCTTTGCAAACTCCAAGAAGTCAAGACCGTAAATACTGCCAATGGTCTTATCAGTGTCGTCAGCAGTTACAATGGAATATACCAGCGTACTATCGTCGCGG
>Ga0209318_1001779_pt1 | contig 12221 bp, 9 predicted proteins | sample RifGroE1_FD_183999 | JGI IMG/M metagenome (GOLD analysis project Ga0209318, IMG submission 183999) | Groundwater microbial communities from Rifle, Colorado, USA - Groundwater E1 (SPAdes) (version 2) | ecosystem: Environmental > Aquatic > Deep subsurface > Groundwater | place: Rifle, Colorado...
AACCTTTAACAACTACTTGCAACAACTTAATTTTTACTAAATTTTTAATTGCTGTTCTCTGTTGTTTTTCGGTAATGCCCGTTCCTGCATATAAGTCGTTAACGGTATTAAAGAAATAACCATCTTCTGATAGTAAGTCCTTATTCTCAAAATACTTTTGCCTTGAACATAGTTCGCAATACAGTATTGTCTCATGTAGTCCAATAGCATGAATAAGCAACTTATTTAACTGTATGTAGTTTTCAGATAAAAGCAATTCTCTGACTGTTTTATCTTGTTGCATAAAAAATCACCCCTCTCCAGGTTTTTGTCTCTCTCTTATAATTAATATGGGAGTGCGGCGAGAGTACCGCACTATTACGGGTAGCTAATCCATAATGTCCCACACATATTATAGCATAATTATATCAAAATAACCACCCCGTTAAGAAGTGGTTATTTCTTTTGTTACCCTTACCTTACCTAACCTCACCGCACCTGTCCCGTCCCCACCTCATCGCGCCATACCTGGCCGCACCTGACCTCTCCGCGCCAATCTGTTACACGTTTATATATTAATCACCCCAAACTAGCTCGCGCCAATTTGGAGGAATAATACCATCCTTAAGTGCCTTGCTAATCATACCCCTATGTCTCCCATCCTCACGCAAAACATGACAGCAACGACATAGAGTTCTAAGATTGCTTAACTTATTAGTTCCTAACTTGCCAGAACGAATATGATCTATATGGCATTTATTTAAGTCGACTGGTTCGTGACAGTGCTTACATTTACCACCGTCACGCTCCCAAACTATTTTTCTTAGTTGTTGCCATATTTCCTTAGGAGGCCGTTTCATCGGCATTATCTTCCTCCTGTATTTTAAAAGATAACACTTCAAACCTTCCATATCCCACAGAGCGACCATCACCAATGCCGGACAATTTACCTGCATCTATAATGGCAGAGTGCATTTCCTGACGACTAACAACGGTTTTGTCGAACATTATAGAGAACTTACATTCCCATCCAGGACAAGTTGCAACGCGATAACGAATGTTTCTTGCCTTGGTTGACGGATTACGTACTGAGCGAACGTCAATATAAACCAATTCTTCGTCAGCATTATAATACTTATGCGGTTTTTCGTGAATATCTTCCGGTAAGTGTCTGTTAACCAAAACCTTATCATCAAGTACTTGTAATGTTGCTGATACCATGCTTTGAATTGAACCCTTACCCTTCTTAATAAACTTAGCACCTGCAATGTAGGTTCCAAAGAAATAAGAACCAGGTAAATATAACTGTCCACCCTTAGTTGCTGCGTGAGTTTTGCGCCATTCCTCCGGATCGTGTCCGGCAACTCCCGTCCTCTCCTGTTTTTCAAGCGGCAAAGAGTCAGGACCAAATACATGCCACAACAGAGGTCTAATTCCTTTTATTTCAATGGTTGCCGTTAAAATATTTTTACCCATGCCTAACCTCCTATATACAATCTCTAACATCTTATATATTATTATAACATATCATAGATACAAGTCAATATAATTATCTTTGATTTCTTGAATATTTTTTGATATAATAAAATATATATCTAAGAAATAGAGAGTAGGAGGTAGTTGACTTGATTAGTTATAAACTATTTCAGAAAATGCTGATCGATAGAAATATAAAGAAGCAAGACATAATGAAGCAAGCCAAAATATCTGGTGGCACTATGGCCAAACTAAATACTAATGAATACGTTTCCCTAGAAATTATAGATCGTCTTTGTGCGGTACTAGAATGTCAACCCGGCGATTTGTTTGAGTATGTGCCGGAATTGAAATAATCACTCTTGACTAAGAGTGATTATTTCTCTACTTTGGCTTTATCGCATCAGCAACAGAAACAATAAACAAAACTCCAAACCAAATAATCAATGAATACTCCATAAATTTCATAATGCCGTACCACTTTGCCACAATATTACATACACCAAAACAAATAACTACAGCAATAAAAAGTCTAACCGCTTCTGCCTGTATTAGCTTTTTAATCACTTCTCAACCCCCAATAACCTTAGTCCGTTGCCAGTTTTTCTAAATTTAACATTGCGTTGTTTAAGAATCTGTATCTTACCATATTCTCCTGCTTTCCCTAAAATGTCAACCATTTTTTTAACTTGAATTTCGGGTCTCATTTTGGGTGAAATTTTAGAGAATCCTTGTTGTGTTTTTTCTCCAACAGTTTTCTGCATTTGAGACCATTCGTCAGGGGTTAAGTCGAAACGCTTTTCGCTTACAGTAAAATATCTTCTAACTTCTCTTGGGAATTGATCTGTTTCTCCGGTTTCTTGGAAGGTACTTATTGCCAACATTGCCTCTTTTGATGGATTATACTTATTAATAAATGCAGGACTTACGAAAGTATAAAAAGGATTATTAGTTCCGTTTTTATATATTTCTTTTTCCTCACCCAAAGTATCATATGATTTAGGTAATGTTTCTGACAATCCAGGAATTTTAGTAATAACCTTATTAACCATTTCTTTAATAAAACTGGTGTCATAAGTTATTCTCTCTGAATTATCAATAGTTGTCCTTGCCTGATTAAATAAAGTTGGAACAAAACTAGCAACAGCACCTTTCACAACGGTTCCAATACCTCTTGCCGCCTGCTCTCCTGCTGTTTCGCCAGGATATTTAGTTGCCAGTTGCTGAATACCCGAGAACAAAGGTTGCTCTGCAATACTATTTATTGCCCCAACAATACCCTCTAAATAGTTATCTGGTTGACCTTTTATTGCTTTGCCAAATCCATTATTGGACATATTAGCGCCAAATGATATTGCCATTGCTAACGGCTGATACCATGAATAATCCATTAACGTATCGTCTTTGCGTGCTTCTGCCTCTTTTCTATCAAAACCACTCGTAATAAATCTTTTTAGTGCTGATAGATTTACGCGATATGAACCACCTATAACCTTTTTTTGCATTGCCCTAACATCTTTTTCGGGGTCCATCGATCCGGTTAAAATACCTACGTCAGCCAAAAACCAACCCATGCCAGATAATCCAGCAGTACCGACTATTGCCCTAGACAGTGCCAATATCGCCTCTCTGCGGTCAGGAGTTCCTGTTTTACGCCAAGGCATATACAGTTCTTTAGCTGATTTAAGTATTCCTAATGGTGAATACTCCATGCCCCTCAAAATAAGCGCACCCGGCGTGCGTACGTACTTCATAACCAGATCTCCAAAACCAAAGTCCTCAGTAGCACCCAATGTAGAAAGTTTATTAAGTTTTCTCTTGATGCTTAAAAGTGTAGTTGATAGGAAATTATCATCCTGATATGTAGCATACTCACCATACTTTCTTGAAACTTCGTGCGCCACATCGGATATGTTATTTTCAATTTCTTTCATCTCTGATTCAACTACCGCTTTTTCTGTTTTTCCTGTTTTATTGATTGCTCTGACAATTGCTATTTCCCTTAGTGTCTCGTTTCTCGCCCTATTAAATGCGGCAAAATCCTCTGCTGTTAATGCTGCACTATTTAAGTTTTCAAGAAAGGAAACTGTTCTCTCGGCAATATTTCCCTTGTCGCTAAATGCCTTTGGTCTTAGGTCAAATTGGGTATTTAAGTTTTCTGGTCTAGTTCCCACCCATCCAGCCTTTGCGCCCCTCTTAGCCCCAACTCCAATATCTTTAAACTCCTTCACAAAACCGTCAAGATAATTATTAATCATGTTTCCTCCTGACGTGCGCCATGTAACTGTCCTTGGTGTTCCGGTAAGTTTAGATATAGTTGAATCAATAAGCGATGCAGGATATTTAACAAACCTATCTGCACGGTAAAAACCTTCGTTGCCAATTATGTTTCTAAGATGTGTTTTTATGTTTCCAAGCTGAGCAATAACCTGACCACTGCTTAGTTTTTGCCAAACATTAGGTTTTTGAAGTGCAGCAAATGCGGCATGAAGTTCCCATACAGCAAGTTCTTTGGCATTTCCAGTAGAAGTCTGAATTTTTTCAGCAATAGCAACCAATTGATCTGATACCTCTTTTGAGAGGGAAGGCAACCCCATTTTCTCAGCAACCGACCGTCTATACTGTTCCTTAGACAGCGCACCCAAATTAGACAACTCAACAATCTTCTGGTCAATAGTTTTCTGCTCTTTAGTCAGCGACTTCTCTCGGAACATATTCTTCAATATCTGCTGTTTCTTCGTTTCGGCAACCTCGGCAAATCTGGCCTGAATGTCCTGAGCCAACAATGCCGCTTCGTCCTTCGACAACATACCGCGAGTAGTTAACTTTTCCGCTAAGTCCTGACCTGTTTTTTCAGCAACGGTAAAATGCTGCCTGACGATATTATTTACATCAATACCGTATTGCTTGATACCCTTATTAACTTCCCTACCTAACTGTCCCTTGGTATAGGGGTGATAGAGAAGTTCGGCAAACATTTGGTCAAGATTAACACCTTCAACTGATAATCCCTTTGCCTCTAACCGCTTAACAATATCCTTCTTAGCCTCTGACCATACCTGATTAAACATTTTACGGTTATTCAAAGCGTTATATATCGGTAACATGCCATCCTTGGTAGACTTAGCACCTTCTACCTTCGGCATAGATTCTTTGGCCTTCTGCATCAGAATGTTAAACATTTCCTTAACCGGGTTAGTCTCGACATCCTTCGGGTTCTCTGTTGCCATTTTAATAATTCTTTTGGCAAGATCGGAAGTCTTATCGTTACGTTTTTTCGTTAACGCTTCATCAAGTTTGCTGCCTAATTCCAGGGACAATACTTCCGCATCTCTCCCGGTCAATCCGCTATCCTTAACGATAGACTGAATAAAAGCGGTATTCTCTGCCTTAGTCCCTCGGAAATTCGGTGACATTGGGCCAAAAGCACTTTGTTCTAAGTTGAAGTTTTTATCCTTCATTGCCTCGACCAATATGTTACCAAGTGAACGCTCAGAATATGGCACATTCAAATAATGTTCGATATATGCCTCAACATCTTTCATAACCTGTGGAAGTTCGCCGTTCTGTTCTATGATAGATTGCTTGGCATCATCCCATGTTTTGCGGTAGTTGTCGCTTTGTTGGAGTGCGGTAACAACTTCATCTAATGCGTTCTTCTTGGGTAACTTTGCTTTCTCTATTGGCAAAACTTCTTTGGCCTTAGAGAATAGGGTTTTCACCATCTGCATTTCATGCGTTATTATACTAGCAGGCATCATCGGTTTTGTATAGCTAACTATCCTTTGTGCCAGCATATTAGCAGGGTCAGTTTGCTTCTCGGTATTCGGTTTGCACTGCTTGGGTTTCGGTTTATTGCCGCCCAACTCAGGTGTTTCGTTAACTACCTGGTTAATTACTTCTTTGTCGATTCCGTTAAATTCATCCTGTAGTTTACCGCTTAAATCACCATGTTTGTCCTTAGTCTGTTTCGGTAACTCATTGAACGCCTTTTTGGTTTCTTTGTTTGCCTTAATCAGCACACCTTCCGGAGATAGGTTCTGAAATATCTTGACTGCCTGTATTTTTTGACCGGCAGAAGTAAGTTGCTCAGCTAAGCTTTCGATCATATTTAATGCCTGCTCATGCTTACCCTGTTTTTGTAAGGCATAAGTCAGTTGACCGGCAAGTGCAACCTGCTCTGCCGATGTTTCCGTTTTATCCATGACACGATTAACGGCAACATCAATGCCGTTGTCCTCAATAAACTTCCTCGCCGCTGCCTCGGTTTCGATATTTGTAATCGGTTTATATGCACCCGGACCTTCGGCGTAAATATCTACCAATAGACCTGCCTTAGTCATATCGTCAGTGACAGGGGCATCTATAGCAGTTCTTTGGAATGATCTAACCTTCTCGTCAGTACCAGGGAGAGTTGATTGCTTTTCTGGTACGGTTAGCCTTGCCGCCCCAATCGTTCCTTCGTCATAGGTTTCCGCTTTCTCCGGTTTTAATCCTATATCCTCAGCCATAGTTTTAGTTTCCAATGTAGGTTTACTGCCTACCTCTGCGGATAACTCAGGATAATCCTTTAGCACTTTTGGAGGTACGGGTTTACCCTGATCAGACTCAAATCCAAGGATCCTATCTTGTGTTGCGGAATCAAGTTTACTTGCCTTTTCTAAATCATCCTTAATAGCAACCTTTTTTCTATCTAAGACTATCCAGTTATCTTGTAACCCTTCTTCATAATGAACTGAATCGTAATTACCTTTTTTAAGTGCATTAAGCATAATAGGAAGGTTTTTACCGCGAAATAGACCAAATACTTGACCGCTATTCTGTTCCATTTCATCAATACCGAGTTTATTTATTAATTCATTGAACTGCTTGTCGTTGAGTTTAATTCCCAGGTCATTTAATAGGTTCTCCACTTCGTCTATGCTTATTAACCCATTCTTGTACTTAGTTAAATCGAAAGTATTATCAAATTTGCCTTTTAACTCATATACGGTTGGGTTATAGTCTTCTGGTTTCTCTCCAAATAATATTTCCGACTTACCTTCGAGTTGCTTGGCATAAGACAGAGCATTTTCCTTTTGACTTGTAACGTAAAGGAGATTGTTTTCTTCTGCTATCTTACTTATTTCTTCGTCATTTTTTATCTGCTTTCTGAGTTTATCAATCTCCTTCTGATAATTACTAATCCAGTAATCAGAATTATCTATCTCGCCCTTAGCATTATCGCGCTTACTGTAATCCTTAATTGGATCAGCGGTATCAAAAATTTCCTGTGCCTTTTTCTTTGTAATTTCTTGCCTTGCTATGTTCGCTTCATGCTTTTTAATTAGATTATCAGGAGTCCAATCAAGAATATCTTCTATGTTTTTTTGACGGATAATATTATTCTTCTTGCCTTTCGCTCCGTCTGGAACCATCTCTCCGCGATAAAATACCTGTCCTTCATTGACCATATTTCTATATGACGTTATTGCTTTTTGAGCATCCTCAATAGAATTAAAACCATAATCTTTGACTAATTTATCGACCGACTGTTGCTGTTCCGCTGTCAACCTAACGGGTTCACCTGCGGGTTGCTGTTCAATTTCAGGAGTAGCGATCTCCGACACTTCCGGTATTGCCTCACTCACAACCTCCGGTACCTCTGCCTTAACTTCCGGCACCTTAATAACTTTACGACCAATACTAGCGGTTTTACCATCCACGTCAACCTGTATAATCATCTTATCTGCTGTTTTAACTATTGCTTCTTTGCCATTGGGCAGAATAACCGTATCGCCCTGCTGTAGTCTAAAGTGCGGAAATTCTCTTTCAAGTTCAGGGAATTCATCTAATATCTGATTGGCCTTCTCGACGCTTAGGGTACTCTTTAGAGTGCGTTGCGCCGCCGCTAATTCTTTAGTAACGACTGTATCGGGTGTTATCATCTCTCTGGGACTTGATTTCCAAGAAAAATTAGCCAGTTCATCCGGAGTAAATCCGGACATATCCGGTGCCCTATACTCAGGCATCCTAAATTCATTAGGTGCAGGTGCAGGAGTTCTATCCCTGCCTAACGCACTTCCTAAACGACCTAATATTACACCAAGGGCGGCATTAGTCGCCCCTGCCCGTGTCGCTTCCCCGGTATCAAATTCTCTGTCATTTGCTATAGATCTAGAATATTCATAAGGAACTGTCGCCCCGCCAACCTTGATAGCGCTCTGCGTAATATTTGGAATATTGGCCACCTTAGAGGACTTGGCACCCAATTTGGCCAACGCTTGTCCTATGGCATTTTCCGCACCCTGAAATACTTTTGAGCCGACATTAAATTCCCCTCCTGCCAGGAAACCTGCAAGTCCCCCGGCGAGGTCGGCAGAGTTTAGATTTACTGGTCTGTCAGAAGTAAAACTTTCCGGTAAGTTAATTTTTATATTCCCGGGTAACTTGTCTTTATCGCTCATAAATCCACGGCTAATAACTTCAAAATCTCCAATTTTAGGCTTATATGGTCTATCTATTCCGGTTATTATTTCTCCTGCCGCCATTGATGCTCTGTCAGACCAATCCTTTATGGCATCAAGGTACGATCTGTTTCTCGGTACCGGTATGGAGGGTGACTTGTAGTTGAGTAGCATGCCTCCCTTAAACTGTGAGGGAAGTTTAGGCAATTCTTCACGCGCAGGCATCTCTGGACTATAGAGATCCAGCGCGGGATAATTAGGATTGTCGCTTATTTGCGGAATTTTCAAGGTTGTATTTTGAGGTACATTATCGCCGTAAATACTCTCGTATTGATTCTGTAAGTCGGCATTAACCATGTCATTAAAACTACTTCCAGAAACAGAAGGTTGGTTGCTCGAAAAACTAAGCAACCTTCTAATGGCATCATCCCTGGAAGTATCTCTGCTTTGACTGTACGGATTGAAGTTACTGTACGGTCCCTTATATAAACTGTAAGCCAATAAAACCACCTGCCTTAATATTCATTACTGACCCAACATTTCAAGCAACGCACTGTAATCACTAGGCGTTAGTCCAGCAGCTAAGAACGATTGTATAAACTCAGGATCGCTAATCGCGGCAGGGTTTGACAATATGGCCTGGTAAGCAGCAGCATAAGCAGTAGATTTGTCACTACCTCCGCCACTCTTGCTAAACTGTGCCTGCTGATATGGGGTTGGTCCCATGTTGTACGGTAGCAACGAATTAGCAGAAGGGTATTGATACGGCAACATGGACTGTTCCTTGTCCCAATTAAATCTCTGCATTGCTAAATTATTCCCAAACTCATCCTGCTGTCTCTTGTAAGCGTCCTGCTGCTGTTTGTAGGCTAAGTCGGCCTGATTTTTTCCGTAGTTTTGCAACATCTTAGATATGTCGCCTTGCCAGTTACGGAAACCTTGCGTGTCCTGCTGTAGTAGTCGTGTGGCCTCAGAAGCTACTTTTAGACCCCTATCGGCTTTCTTATCATCTACCTTAGCTATTGAGTCCTTATATGTACGCATTAAGTCAGCCAGTTTATTATCCTTGCCCTGACTTAATAGATCGGTATTAAATTCATAGTCACGATCCAAGCGGTCGAAAGAAGGTTCAAAACTTTCCTTAATAGCATCAGTACGATAACCAGCCAGTCCATCAGAACCACCCATACCGCCAGCGATAGACCGCTTAATAGCTGCATTATTCTGATTAGCTTGACTTGCCTGGAGGTTTGACTTTGAATCTTTATAGCTATTATCAAGACTCGCAAGACTATTGTCGTAATTCAAATTAAGCCTGCTCAAAGCCGTATTCCTGTCCTTACGTGCTTGACCATACAAGCCACTCAGATTAGGATTTGCTATCTGCTGATTAGCTATATTCTGCCAGTCATTGTATTGTTTGGGTTTATAGTTTGTATTGTATAAGGCACCTTGGAGATAGTTTGCATTTTTTTCGTCGATGTAAGCCATGTTATCACCTCTTCCTGTTGAGATAGGATTCTAGGTTTCGGAAATTATCATTGTAAGAATTAACCACTTGTTGAATACTTGAATTTTCACTTGGATATTTGAAGTTAATTACTATCCGTGAAGCAATATTTCTGAAATTACTATTATAGGCATCAACCATGCGTCTTAATTCATTAATATTAACTTTACTCACGACCATTGATAGTTTTCTGAAATTTATAACTCCAGAAGTTTTAGTCCAGAACTGGCCAAGTGAACGGAAGTTATTATTGTAAGAATCGACTACCCTTCTCAATGTATTGTCCGTTAACCCGTTAACTAATTTCAGAAGTATCGGTTTTCTTTTGACTACTGTAGTTTCTGTCTCAGGAGAGTATAACCATATCTGTGAGTAATCAGGATCGTATTGCTGCCATACATAATAACTGTTTGTGTTAAATATGTATATTTGCGGGTACTCATTGTAATTACTAAAAGTTATTTGGGTCGGACTAAAATTAGATCCATCTAAACCCATTTTTGCTGACCAAATCTGCCCATTTCCACTAGAATCTTCCTCGCCCCAAACAAGTTTAACTATGTCTGAAACAATCTCAAACTGTAAGTCGCCTTTCCAGTCCGAACTATCTCTGAATACGATTTTTGTTAAATTCGTACCATCTGAACCCATTGAGTATAAAGCGAACCGGCTATTTGTGGCAGAACTTTTCTCAACCCAAATAGCGTATATTTTATTATTGTATACCTGGAAAACTGGGTACGGCGTAAGGTATGAATTATTGTATTTAACTGCGTCTATCTTTTGTATTAAGACTATTCCGGATAAGTTAACTAAAATCGAATATATGCTTACGTATGAAGTAATGTTAAATCCGCTAACTCTAAATATAAAATATAACTTATCTACGTACTTAATGCAGGAAATATTACTTGCGCCTATTGCTGTTGTTGTATCTGTAGATGTAAGCGCTGCAATAATTCCTACGCAAGTCCCATTTTCAATTGATATGTTTAATGTGGTATCTTTTTCCGTAGCAACTATTGCGGTAAGTATAATAGCACCGTAAGTTCCAGAAATAGTATAATGCTGTGTAATAGTGCCGTCTCCGGCAAGTGCTGTTCTAATTTTCTCTCCTATTATAGTTGCAGAATCTCCCACTAAAACATCTACGTATACAATGGCATTAATTAACTGACTTGTTATTGTAACCTTAACAGTACCATCGGTTGTTATAAGACCATTTGTATATGCAGTTTCGGACTGATTGCCTACGTAAACAGCAATATTTGACGTAAAATTATTACCATCAAGATCAGTAGTGGCAACTACAATCCTGCCCAAATAAGTAGTGCTATATGTCCATGTGAGATATACTTTATCGTCAACAGAAATATTTGCCTCAACAGATCTAGTAGGATCTGTATAAAAAGTTCTTTGAGTAGGATTGAAATTACTGCCATCTATATTAACTATTGCTGTGTATATTTGACTGTCTTTTACTAATATAAAATAAACCTTATTGTTAGCTATTACAAAACTAACACCATAAAATAAGTCAAACTCAGTGATAGTAATAAAATCTGTGCCGTCAATCTTGCTCGATGCAAACACGGTTGCATCAGTCAAATTATAGGTGTAGTATATCCTATCCCCTACTATTTGAAACAGAGGATTGTATTTATCGAAATTACCAGTAGTTAACTGTTTAGCTGTAAAAGTATCTGCCATAACAACACCTACAAACTAGCTAAAATTCTAAATCTCATACGGTCAATAGTAATAAAAATAACCCCGTCCCCGTAATCTACGCTTACCTCTGTGGAAAAAGTTCCCGTTATATCTGTGTCGCTAGTAGTTAATGTGCAGGAGCAAACCCCGCTATCAGCATCAACTATGGTACAAGTTTTGGTTATTTCTTTCGCCACATCTCCGCCGGAGGCATTGAATGTTATTGTAGAACCAGTAAGATTTAGCGGTTCACCCTTGTAATCAGTTATATTGTATTCTAGTGTTATGCCCCCGGAATTCTGTTTTATTGAAGTTGTCATAGCATCAACCTACTTTCGCATTAAAAACAATTTTATCACTCACCTTGCTACTGAAAGATAACTTATTACAAACCCTGGAACTAAAAATACATTTATTACCGACTTTACTATAAAATTTTAATTTGGCTATATCGTCGGTATCAACTTCGCCAATATAAGCCGTTCTTAGCGTATCTGCCAGTATTATTTCATTTTTAGACACATTGCGCTTAGTGTCTATCTGGATAGATTCGCTCGCAACAATCTGTCTCAATGTATCAGTATTAATAGTCTGCGCAATACCTGCGATTACCTGTCTTAGCGTGTCTGTAGAAATTATTTCAGTAGATACAACTTGACGTTCTAGATCTACATTGACAGTTTGAGCACTAATCCCGAAACTAAAATTAACAACATTTCCGGAGGGGGGCGTATAACTTGTTAAATTGAAATTCGTAGCCACAATATCCCTCCTAATCTACTATATATGGTGCTGTTGGCGGGGTGAAATTTTCCGTCCAACGTGCGACTCCGTTAGATATTCTTATTTCGTCTATATACCCGTATAGGTAGGATTCGCTACCAATATGACTCTTGCCTATCGTCATATTAGCAGTAACAGTTCCTATGGAATTTGTGGTTGTCCCGGACGTAATCATGGTACCGTTGGCGTATAGACTCCATGCGTTACCGTTTCTTACCATTGCAATATGTGTCCAAGTATTTATAGATGGTATATAGGTTGTGTCAAAATCCACATTCCATACTCCACTTGATGCTGATAGGAATCTTAGTCCGTTG
>Ga0209318_1001780_pt1 | contig 12204 bp, 13 predicted proteins | sample RifGroE1_FD_183999 | JGI IMG/M metagenome (GOLD analysis project Ga0209318, IMG submission 183999) | Groundwater microbial communities from Rifle, Colorado, USA - Groundwater E1 (SPAdes) (version 2) | ecosystem: Environmental > Aquatic > Deep subsurface > Groundwater | place: Rifle, Colorado...
AAGACTATATAATATAAGTTATTTTATAGTCTATAACACTAAAAATATATATATAAAAGGAGGTGAAACACACAACAATGCTAAAATATAAAGATACATATTTCGTAGCCAAACAAAAGGATTCTACTGGTAAACCATCTATTAATAAAGATGATAACTATATACGTTGCAAGCGTGGAGTACAGATTTATCGTTACAATCCCTCTACCCTAGCAATCCAATTCAATACTAATGGATATACTAAGAATAGATTAAAGGAATTATCCGATATAGAGGTACACTTTACATCTTTACAGTGTGGAGATAATGAGCAGACTTATACCTTCCCTGAAGCTGATCTCTCTAAGGTAGCTGATATTGTAAAGGCTAAAAAGAGAATCAAGAGAGATTTAACAGATGAACAGAGAAATATACTTAGGGACAGATTAGCTAATGCACGTAAAATGATTAATTAAATAGGTATAATTTAATTAATTGTGCTTAAAGGTATCCATATTCATTTTTGAGTTTAGAACTGAAATTTATATCTATTCTTTGTTCATTTTATTAGTGTTTTTAACAAGAGGTGCATTATGAAGATAGTAAATCAGAATAAGATTTTGTGGGCTAACTATGATAAGTTACAAAATAAGTTAGTCAAGAAAATTAAGTTGAGTAAGAAAATTTTATATAAGCATTAATCAACAATGTATAAAAGAGTCATTTTATGCACTCGGAGAGGAGATTTGAGTTATTGAATATAGCAGTAATTGATGCAGATTTGGCAGGAAGAAAGTCACATAGATTTCCTAATTTATGCAGTGAAAAAATATCAGGATATTATAAAGATCAAGGACATAACATTGAATTAGTTATTGATTATAGGAATTTGTATTTTGACACTAATATTTGGAGTGAATATCAAGAAGCAATTTCAAAATATTCTAAAAATCAGAATCCTAAAACAAATGAATTATTAAGAGAAAAAATGATACCTTGTTTTAAAAAAGAAAACTTCAAATATGATAAAGTATTTATTTCAAAAGTGTTTACTGATACAGAAATAGATGAAGATTTTTTAACTCTTGATTTTGTAGAATATAATGGTACAGGTTTCCATTATGATAAAGCCACTCCCCTACCCTATAATATTGAACATCATATGCCAGATTATCATTTATATGATGAATGGATACAATCAATGATAGATCAGGGATGGAAAGCCAAAGAATTTGAATATTACACAGATTATTCTATTGGTTATCGTACAAGAAAGTGTTTTAGAAAATGTCCATTCTGTGTGAATAGAAACTATGACTATGTAGAATTAGCAAGTCCAGTTGAAGAATTTTATGATCCAAGTAGAAAATACATTTGTTTGTTGGATGATAATTTCCTTGGACATCCTCAATGGAAAGAAATGCTAATAGATATTCAGGGCTATAATAGACCATTTCAATTCAAGCAAGGGTTGGATGAAAGATTACTTACTAAAGAGAAAAGTGAATTACTCAGTAAAAGTAAATATAAAGGTGATTACATATTTGCTTTTGATAATATTGAAGACAGAGAAGTAGTTGAAGAAAAGATGAAAATTTGGAGACAATTCACTGATCCATATTCTTCAAATACTAAACTGTACGTTTTTTGTGGATTTGATAGGAATGAGAAGTATGATGATCAATTCTGGTTGCAAGATATTATAGATTTGTTTGAGAGAATTAGAATATTAATGACTTACGGTTGTATTCCCTACATAATGAGACATGAGAATTATGAAAAGAGTCCATTTAAAGGAGTCTATATAACTATTGCAAGATGGTGTAATCAAATTAGTTTTTTTCAAGAAACAATCATTGCGAGAATATGTTTTTATCACTGATGGTAAAGGTAGAGAAGAGAAAGATTATGCTTCTAGAAGATATTTAAGAGAATTTGAAGATCAATATCCAGAGATAGCAAAACAATATTTTGATATGAAGTTTGAAGAATTAAATATGTATAAAAAGTGCTTGAAAAGTACATAAAACAGTAATTTCAACGGCTGAAAAGAGGTGAAAAAGATTTTAGAAATTAATAAAGTATATAATCAAGATTGTCTAGAAGGAATGAAATACATAAATGATAAGTCAATAGATATGATATTGTGTGATTTACCTTATGGAACAACTCAAAACAAATGGGATTCTATAATTGATTTGAAATTATTGTGGAATCAATATAGAAGAATTATTAAAGAAAACGGAGTAATTGTATTACATGGTATGGAATTGTTTTCTGCTTATTTGATATTAAGTAATTCTGAATGGTATAAATATAAGTGGTATTGGCAAAAGGATAGAGGTACGGGACATCTTAATGCTAAAAAGATGCCAATGAGAAATATAGAAGAGATATTAGTTTTTTATAATAAATAACCTATATACAATCCTCAAATGACCGAAGGTGAGAAATGTCATACAAGAGGTAAAGCAATTGGAAAAGATCAGCAAGAATTTTCTAGGAATAATAACTATGGTAATTTTAAGGCTGTAGAAACAGAAGGTAATTTAAAATACCCTAAAACGTTATTATACTTTCCTAGAGATAAAGAAAAATTACATGATACTCAAAAGCCAATTGCTTTAGAAGAATACTTGATTAAAACTTATACAAATGAAGGAGAATTAATATTAGATAATTGTATGGGTAGTTGTAGTACTACTATCGCAGCCATTAATACTAATAGGAATTATATTGGATTTGAAAATGATGACAAATATTATAATTTAGGAAACGAGAGAATCCAAAACCACTTAACCAACAACTTATAAGAAAGGACATATAAATATATGATTATCAAAGCAAAGAATCAATTATTCACAGTCCTCTATACATCAGGTGACTTTATAGTTGCCAACAACGGAAAGTACAATGAAACCTTTAGAAAAGGTGAAATTCAAGAAGCATTTAAAGATAAGAATGAGAAATTACCAGAAAAATTTATAAATATGAGCGTGTTTGACACCGCAGAGGAGAATGCAGATGGGACAGGGATTAAATATAAAAGAAGTTAATAAACAAGAAGTACATAATTGCTTAAATTGCGATTTTGCCATAGTTGGCAATGGATGTATAGAATGTCACAGAAGAGAATCTGAAGGAGTAATTGTTGAAATCACAGAAGATCAGATTTATGTGAATTGTGCTGCCAGAGATGCTGAACAGTATAATGTGGGTGGTTTGAGTGATAAGTATTTGGATTCTATTAAGGGAAGAGAGTATAAGAGAGATTTGGAATTGAGAAGTAAGGAATTTTTAAAGATAACGGAGGATTTTGAATGATGAAAATATTAGCTAAAGATATTAAAGATGTGAAAATAATAAAACTCATTTTGGATTCTCAAAAGCCTGTAAATGATTATATAGACACTCTCAAAGAAGGTAGTTTTGAATATGAACATTTATGTGATAAAGTAGCAGAACATTATCTTGAAATTGATGAAGCTTTAGTTGGTAATGAAACAATTACAGATAAATCATTAACAAATGCTAATTTGCGTTGTTTTACTTATTGGGATTATATTAAAGGCGAAATAAATTGGAATACATTTGTAAAAAGAATAAAAAAATATTCTGATAAAATATTAATCAACTTAAATTAGGAGCATCAGATGAAACAAGAGAATACATACATAATGAACATGGAAGCATGTTATATATATAAGGATATTATTGAAAATAAAAAAATTACATCTAAGCAAAGAGATTTGACGAAGTTATTTTCTGCTACTATCCCCTATTCTTTAGAAACAATACGTATGGATAATTTATTTCCATATACTTTTTATTCAATGAATAACAAACAATATACTAGAAGAATCATTAACATTACATTTGATAAAAATTATACATATTGGAATAAGGATATAGAATGGACGGATAAAAAAGGTAAAATAAAAAAAGGTAAAAGAATGACTATCGCCAATAAGAAACAAATTAGAAAATATCTTTATGAAAAAGGATTTATTTTAGATGGAGTAAAATATATTTTCTACAAAAGAGGAGCAGCTAAAGCAAAAAATGGTTATGCTTTTTATATTCAAGAAGATATGAAAGATAAATTAATAAAGAGAAGTAGATTAAATGTAGAATTTGAAGAAAACGAAAAAGTTGATTTAACTTCATTGCTTGCTTATGAATCTTTAATATCTTCTGGAATTGAATATACTATTAAATTAGACCCAAAAACAGAAATATTATTAATAGATGATATTTTCGGTAAGGAATTTGAAAGTTTAGCAAGTGTAACAAGAGAAGATGATGAAGAAATAATTACAAGTAATGAAACATTAAAAATAAAAAACTGTTTAACAGATGGGCAAGGCTTACTAGATGAATCTGTTTTTATACAATATGAAAAACAAGATAAAGGGTTTATGCTACTTAGAAGTGATATGTTTAAAGATTGTGGGTTTAATACAAAATTACAACAATGGTTTAAAGCTAATAATATAACTACACTTACTGATATGTTTGGGGAAATTTATAATGCGGATAAAATTAAACTTATAATTACACCTAATTCATTAAAATTTTTAAAATTTGCTTACAAAGTATCTGATGGAACATTAAAAGGATGTTATAAATATTGGCAGGATCATATTGATGACATATTCGGAGTGGTTAAATGTGATAAAAGTGGCAATTTTGGAAATTATAATAGAACTACGTATCAACTTCTAAATAGTATTCCAAATCTTACAAAAGAAGATTTAATAGAAATTACTAAAATAGAAAAAGACTATGTGATGCTATTAAAAAATGATAATGCAGTTTTCAAAAATTATTTGGGGTGTGATGCGAAAAATAGTTTAAAATTAGAAAAAATTATAGAAGAAGGAAACGAAGATGATTTAAATTTATATGAAAATACTGAATTAATGAGTGCTTTGTTACTTGTAAATTCAGACATACAATATACAAAAAAATTCAAGAAAATGAAAAGTGATTTAATAGCTAATTATATTGGACATTTAAAAGAAGGTAAAATTAGAATGAAAGATTCTAAGTATGTAACATTAATTTCTAATCCTTATGAGATGTTACTAGCTTCAATAGGTCAATATAACAATGAATCAATAATGAAAGGTAGAGAAGTTTATTGTAAATATTATAAAACTGGACAAGATTTCTGTGTAACACGTAATCCACATATCAACGCAGGAAATGTAATGTATACAAAAAATAAATGTCATCTTGAATATAATATGTGGTTTAATTTTACAGATAATATTTGTGCAATTAATTTTTTTGATAATGATGCTCCTGATAGGTTACAGGGGTGTGATACAGATTCAGATACGATACTATTAAATCCAAATGAGATACTTAGTCAAAAAGCTCAATATTGTGAACAACATTTTGCAACTCCTATTAATAGAGTTAAAGGAAGCATGAAGCTGAAAAAATATAATATGTCAACATTACAAAAACTTGATGTAATTTTGAGTGACAATTATATTGGTCGTATAGTTAATATGTCACAAATAATTAATTCATATTTGAATGATGCTTTATATAAAGGTGAATCAAAAGATGTAATTAATGAATTATATCAAGCAAGTAGCAAACTATCAAGTATGAGCCAAATTGAAATTGATAAAAGTAAAAAAGTATTTGATAATATAAACATGAATAAAGAATTAAGTAAAATAAGAGATATTTCGTATTTAAGGTATATTATTGAAGAAGATAATTTTGGTCAAATAGCTAAAAAAATGGTTGTACCTAATTTCTTTAATATGATATCTGAGTCTAATGATTATAGAGTTTTTGAAAAATTTAATACTCCATTAGATATATTACAAGATATTTTGGTTTTTGATGTTTCAAATTATCAAAAAGGAGAAAAAAGTAAGGAGTTTATAGATTTATTAGTACAATCTAAAGAATTAGATGGAAGATATAGACAGCAAAGTGCAGAAGCTATATTCAAAATTATTGAAGAATGTGGCAAAAAAATCAATGGTTTAAGAGTTAAGACATGTACTTTAAAAGATAAAGGCAAACATACAGTAGAAAGAAAAGTTAAACATAATGCTATTTTAAAATTAAAAAAATTGAATCCAAGTGATTCTACAATATTATCAATTTTAAAACAAAGTTTTGGAATTAAAGAGGAAGATAAATTTGGTTTTAAAAAATATAGTATGCTAACATTAAACCTATTATTTATTTCAAAAAAGATTCAAGTTTTAAAATGTTTTAAGAGTGACAATAAAAATTTAGATGAAATTTTAGTTAGAATTAGAGATGGATATGACATTGATATTTTTGGAAATAAGTATCAAAAAGTACAGATAAATTTATAATAAATCATATTTGGTGTCATAGAATTTTATTTGTAGTCTGTAATGTAGTTATATCAATGGTTTTAAAGCGTGGCATCTTTCTTGTATATGGTAAGTAAAGAGATATAAATATTTTATATCTCTTCTTGTCATACTCAAATTTAAGTAAAGGAAGTGTAAATTACACTTGGTCAAAATTACACAGCAAGAATATAAAGACATGAAATTGCTTGGACTGTTGAAGGATGGTAATGAACGTAATTACGTAGTTCTTAATAAACAGAAAAATTCCAGAGCGAAATCTTATGCAGTAGTTGAACCTGACTATTTAAACTATAAGAAATATCTATAAAGGTCGAGAAATACAGACAAATAATAATCTCAAGGAGATTAATATGCAACATGGAAAAGTAGTTTTAGATACTAACTGTATCATGAATAATGAAGATATTTTTAATGAGTATGAATCCGTAATACTACCAATTGTGGTTATTGAAGAAATAGATCATCTTAAAGGAAGTAGTGATGCAGAAAGAGCATATAAAGCTAGAAAAGCATCAAGAGCGATAGAGAAAGCTAACAATGTTGAAATTGTTGCTGATTGCGAATATAATTTTCCTGAATGGCTAGACTCAACTAGAAATGATAATAAAATTATTGGTTTTGCAAAACAATTATATGATTCTGATAATAGTATTAAGCTAGTTTCTGGTGATTTGAACGTCATACATAAGTGTAAAGCAAAAGGGATTGATGTTCCTTGCGAAAAATTCAATGGAAATATTGATAATGAATTATATACAGGAATTAAGTATATAGAATTGAAAGATGATGATTCTTCTATTCCTGATATATTGAATTCTATTAATGTGAATGAACTTACAGAGAATCAATATGTTTTAATAGGAATTTATGAAACAAATATAAAATATAATCAAAAGCAATTTCAAACGGTTAAATCTTTTAGATGGTCTAATGGATTATTTGAAGATGTTCCAACTCCAAGATTAGGCGAAAAGTTGAATGATTGCTTTAGGGATAATGCAGAACAATCATTAATATATGACGCTATGAATTGTGACTTCATTGATATAATAGTAATAACAGGTTGTGCAGGAACAGGGAAAAATTGGACAGCACTAGCCAATGCTTTATTTCAAGTAAATAAACCAAGTAAAAATAAAAGAGGTAATTATAAGAGTAAAAGCATTGTATATACTCGTAATATGACGGAAGTCGCAAATGAGAAGGTCGGTTTCTTACCCGGAGAATTAGGAAATAAGATAAGTCCTTTTATGTCTCCAAGCAGAATTAATTTGCAAAAGTTGTTAGATTTAATGTTTGGTGAAGGTCAAGAAGATATAGATAAGTTGATGGACGAAAAGAAATATCAAGAAGTACCTATATCATTTTTAAGAGGGACAACTTTAGATGATAGTTTTATGATATATGATGAATGTGCAAATGCAAGTAAAGATGATTTGAAAACATTCATATCTAGGGCAGGTAATTCTAGTAAGGTAATTTTAATTGGTTCATTTAATCAGATTGATAAAAAAGGAAATACAGCTACAAATAATGGATTATATGAAGTAATTAAAAGATATCAAGGACAGAAAAATTTCGCTTGCATTAATTTAATTAATCAAGAGCGCAGTTTTGTGGCTCAACAAGCAGATGAATTATTGAAGTAAATTTTGGAGTCCTCTCCCCTACCCTATTTGGTCGATATTTTAGGGTAAAAATAAATAAGTAAAGAGGTAAAAATATTGAATGAGTTAACTCGCCAAGAGAATGAGTCAATCAAGTCATATAAACTGCGTTTATGTAGAAATAAAGATTTATATAACTTGAATTCAAAATCTATAGCAGAATTAATCAACAAAGAAACTGAAAATAATTTTAATGAAAGCACATATAGGAAATGGTTTTCTGCATATGAAGAAGGATATACAGATGCAAGAAAAGAAGGTCTTTCTGATGATAATGTTCTGAAGGAATATGAAATTAAAAGAGTAGAATTTGAAAAAGAAAAAATAAGATTCTATGACCAAAGAACAGCCTATAATAAAGATATACGAGTTGATGCACGTTGGGATGAATTATTTAATATTGTTGAAAATACAATAAAGAATAATGAATTACCTAAACTCACATATAAACAGAACGATATAACTATTTCTGATAATGATTTGTTAATAAGTTTGAGCGATCTTCATTTTGGAATTGAAGTAGATAATCATTGGAATAAATATAATTCAGAAATTTGTGTTGAAAGACTAAAGAAATATCTTGATAAAATATTATCGGTAAAGAAATTACATAAATCTGAAAATTGTTTTGTAAATGCAAATGGTGATTTAATTAGTGGTAATATACATATTCCAATTCAAGTTGCAAATAAAGAAAATATAATACAACAAATTATGGGTGTTTCAGAAGTTATTGCTTGGTTTTTAAATGAATTAAGTAATAATTTTAACAATGTTTATTTTAACGTTGTAGCAGGTAATCATTCAAGATTAAATACTAAAAACGATAGCATACAAAGTGAGAGACTAGATGATCTTGTGCCTTGGTATATAAAAGCTAGATTGCAGAACAAGCAGAATATATTTGTTTTGGAAGATAATATTGATGATACTATGTCTATATTTAATATTCGTGGTAAGTCTTATTTGTCAGTACATGGTGATTATGATAACGAAAAGTCACTCATTAGTAATATTACTATGATGCTTGAAAATAAACCATATGCGATTTGTACAGGACATTTGCATCACAATGCTATAAACAATATACAAGGTATTAAGTTACTTATGTCTGGTTCAGTATTAGGTGTTGATGACTATTGTATATCTAAAAGAATATTTGGTGTTCCACAGCAGTTAATTTGTGTATGTAATGAAATTGGCGTGGATTGTATCTATGATTACGATTTAAACTAACAATTTTATAAAAAATATCCCCGAAAGGATTAAAGTGTGATACATATGAGTGAACTGTTTTTAGATTTAAAAACTCTATCCTCAGATGGTATATATGACGATTTGTACAAACAGTTATGGAAGCAAAGAATTCTCTACCTCAATGGAGAAATTGACGAATCAACAATTGACTATATTGCCACTCCTATTCTTATAAAAAATATAGAAGAACAAGATATACCCGAAGATAAGTTAAAACCCATCACGATATGGATAAATTCATATGGTGGAAATATTGATCCTTGTCTCTATCTTATAGGATTAATACAGGAATCAAGAATTCCTATACACGCAAAGGTTTTATCTGTAGCTGCTTCGGCTGCTCTTTATATTACTTTAGCATGTAAACATCGTACAGGTAGTAAAAATACAGTCTTTCTTTTGCATAAAGGCAGTTATAGTTTAGGTGGCAATGCGAATGAAGTTGAAGATGTAATGGACTTCTACAAAGGTGAGGTTGATGATAAAATTACTGAATTAATATTAAAAAAGACCAAGATTACAGAGGATCAACTTAAAAAGATAAGACGTATTGAAACGTATGTATTGGGTGAAAAGGCATTGGAAATGGGATTTATTGATGAAATTGTTTAATAAAATATGTGTTTTATAGACTGGATTGTAAAGTTTGAGACAGATAGTACCTATCCTTTACCCTATTTAGGATTTAGGATGGGTATTTTTGTGTTCCAAAATATTTAAAGAAAAATAAGAATATAAGGAGAAGTGAAGTTTGTGGCAAACACAAAAAAGAATAAAAATGTGGCAACAAAGCCACAAAAAAAAGTTGAAAAAATATCATGTGCAGCATGTACCGATCCGTTTCCATTGAAAGATTATTATGTTAGTTATAATCCTATACATCAATCGGGACGTATCCCCTATTGCAAGAAATGTTTAAAAAAAATGATAAGTGATGAATTTGGGAATGTAATATTAGATAAAGTTAAAAACACATTACAACTTATCGATAAGCCATTTTTATATAATATATGGCGTTCTTCTTTAGAAGATAAAATGGATGCTTTTGGTTGCTATATGAAAAATCTAGCAATGGTTCAATATCGTAATTTAGGTTGGGTAGATTCTAAAATATTACCAGAAATTGAAAATCAATTAAATTATGAAAACGTAGCAGTATCACAACATGAAAACAAATCAAATTTTATAATTACAGAGGAAATAATTGATAAATGGGGTATTGGTTATAAACCAGAAGAGTACCAAGCTTTTGAAAAAAAATATTTGTTTTTAAAGAATAATTATACCGAAAAAACAAATATGCATACAGAAGCTTTATTAAATTATATAAGATATAGAGTAAAGGAAGAATTGGCTACTGCTAAAAGTGATGTAAAAGAAGCAAAAGAATGGGGTGCATTGGCTAAAGATGCAGCAACTGCTGCAAAAATAAATCCTAGTCAATTGAGTAAAGCCGATTTGTCTGATGGATTATCTACTTTTTCAGAATTGTCTCAAGCAGTAGAAAAAGAAGTTGATATTATTCCTATATTACCAAGATTTAAATATAGACCAAATGATGCTTTAGATTTCAATATATGGTGCTATGTGAATTATGTCAGAGATATGAAAGGTTTACCATTGTGTGAATATTCAGATGTATATTCTTTTTATGATAGAAGAAAAGAAGATTATATTAAACAATATGGTGACCCATATAATATTTTTACAGATGATACCACTGAAAAAAATAGAGTAAATATAATTAAATTTATTAAAGAAGAAGGTGAATAAAATGTCTTCTTATGGTAAATTTCAAAGCGATAATGCTAAATACACTACAAAAGAGGGAAGAAATAATTATAATCCAGAATTTAATGCAACTGTTGAAGCAACAGGAGTTGAAGAATACAGTTTGTTAAGAAGCAATATTGATAAATATGTAGATTTTGTGTCTTGGGCCAGGTGGTATCCCGACCTTTGGCTAGATTTAATAAAACCAGAAAATGGAGGAATTAAACTTCATTCAGACCAGCGTACTTTTATGAGAATTGCAATGCGGTTTTTAAGTATGTATGGTGTATATCCTAGAGGTTGGGGAAAAACATTTAATGAAGAAATAGTAATGTTTATAGCTTGTGTATTTTTCCCTTCAATTGAATTTTCACTTACGGCTCAAACAAAAGAAAATGCAGCAGAATTATTAAAAGATAAATATAATGACATACTTAAAAAATATCCTTGGTTTAAAAATGAAATTTATGAAGCTAAATTTTCTAAAAATGATGCAGAAATTAAATTTATACATAATTCTAGGATAGACGTATTGGCAAATTCTTCCACATCAAAAGGACAAAGACGTAATGTAATTATGATTGAGGAATCCGCATTGATTGATGACTTTACATTTCAAGACGCCCTCTTCCCTATTGTTGAGCATGGTAGATTAACTGTTGGTAAATTAGGTATATTAAACCCTGAAGAATTAAGTCAAAAAGTTAATTTTTATACCACCGCAGGATTTAGAGGTAGTGATGAATTTTCAAGAAGTATTAGAATGATTGATGATATGGTTGATTTACAAGGAAAGTTGGTTATAGGTTCTGATTGGCATTTGGGATGTTGGTATGGAAGGGGTTCTACTAAACAACAAATTTTAGATAAGAAAAAGAATATGTCTCCTATTGCATTTGCACAAAATTATGAATCAAAATGGGTTGGTTCAATTGATGGTGCATTAGTTGATATTAATAAATTTCTTAATTTGCGTACTTTAAACAAAGCAAAAGTTAAGGCAGATAAAGATGGAGAATATTATATTGGTATTGACGTTGCACGTTCACAAGATACATCAAATAATCAAAGTTCTGTTTCGGTAATTGAGGTAAAAAGAAATAAAAAAAATAGAATTGAAGAATTGTGTTTAGTAAATTTATTTAATATTT
>Ga0209318_1001781_pt1 | contig 12189 bp, 22 predicted proteins | sample RifGroE1_FD_183999 | JGI IMG/M metagenome (GOLD analysis project Ga0209318, IMG submission 183999) | Groundwater microbial communities from Rifle, Colorado, USA - Groundwater E1 (SPAdes) (version 2) | ecosystem: Environmental > Aquatic > Deep subsurface > Groundwater | place: Rifle, Colorado...
CGGCCCATTACAATTCCATACGTCTCCAATTCGAACATGTGTATCCTGCCCCATGTGTAAAACGGCGCCTTAGGAATGATTTTACCGGCCACAATATTACCCGCGGCCACTGTTGGGGCCATATCTTCTCCATAATAAGGGATCAAAAAATCAGCCTCCTGGAGCCCAGGAATCCGATACATCTCGAAACGGTTCAAATCTGGTTCAGATTGGATTATACTGAACGTCCGGGAAGGAATTAATGGTATATGTAATTGTATTGGATCGTGAGAATATTTTGATAGGCCACTCTCTTCCATCAATGATAACATTTTCGTCACTTTTTGTTTATGGTACAAAATGTTATCGTTTTTGTTATCATTTTTCGCCTTGTCTTCAATGATAACATTTTCGTCACTTTTTGTTCTTTCGATAGGCCCGGTTCCTAATAACACCCATTCTGGATTTAAATTGACAAAACGGTTGCAAATTTTCACCAGTCCGTCGTCAGTTATACCACCTGGTTTTGATAGAGAGCCATAGGCTATTCCGGTTAAGGCATAAAATTTATAGTTTGAGATGCCTTGAATCTCAATGTATTGTAAAATTCTTTCTTTAACCAGTGAAATTTTCCTCTTAGGTTCTTGCATAGTTGGAATTTTGCACTTATTTTTGTTCTGACAATTATGAACAAAGGTATGGCAAAATATTCCGAATTAGACAAAAAAAAATTACGGGGCAATCTTACCAACATAAGCAAACTGGTCGGATGCTCAAGTAAATACGTGTATTTGGTGGTTTATGGAAAGGTTACCAGGGATACGAAAACCACAAAATACACGTATTTACTTGAGCACCAATTCATCCAGGTGCTTAGCCTTGAATCCGTCTCCGACTTTACTTAAATCCTATATCAATGAAGAAAAAAGCTCAAACAATCGAATTTGAGGACCGTGGCCAGGACTATCTGGAATGGGATCTCGATGCGGATGGTTATATACTGGATTCCAGACCCTATCGAAAGGATTGGATCGGGGATCTGGTTGACTTAACCTCCATTCAGGTAGGTCGCCCGCTCCGTATCCACATTATCGGAGCAACCATTGTATCGAAGTATCCGGTTATCAAAATCACCCGCCATGAAATCTAGCGCTTTTACCCGTTTTGTATGGTGGATTACACCAACGATTGTAGCGCTTTGCATCCTGGCGATCGCAGTGGGCGCCCTGGTTAAATCTCAGGACCTCATTTTGACTGGAGTGATAGGGTTAGCCGGCACGTATGTAGTGGTGAGTACCCTTTATATTGTTGAGCAGCGTGCCGATCGCGACAACTATTATAAGTCTCCCAAATGAAAACCAAGCCCATCATAGGAGAACCCGCCTCCTGGCGGCAACTCAACTGTCATCTGTGGCAGAAGTGGATCTCTCCCTCACTCTCCGCTGAGGTGCTTGAATTTACCGGTGGTTTCCGGATCTATGTTAATGGCAATTATTCCACGGCTCTCACAGGTGCCGATCGTACCCTGGAAGAAGCCCGTGCTGAGGCCGATAAAATAACAGAACAACTTTCTACTAACTCCAAATAATTAACCGATGAATTTACCAACCTGTTTTGAAGATTTAGGCATTGAAATGCCAGATCTGAGCATGATCCCGGAGGAGTTTCGCTCAAGGATCGAGGCTGAGATTAAATTAATGTATTTGGCTAAGGCCCTTAATGGTGATTGGAAACCACAACTCGGTAAGTGGGTGTATTATCCATGGTTCTACGTCAATCTCGTTGGTGGTAATGCGGCTGATGGGGCGCATGCGGGTTTCGGTTACGTTTACTCGAATATCGGGGCTTCGTATACGTGCACGAACGTCGGTTCTCGGCTTTGCTTTTCTTCCAGTACTCTGGCGGAATATGCCGGTAAAACATTTGAGAAATTGTATGAACAATTTCTGATTTCCTGATTCTCCGATCCCGAATTCAAGCCCCGGAATTTCTCAGCCAGCAGCTACACCGGAACCTGCCGGGGCCCTAAACAGAATGTATGTCACTGAATCCCGCTAATGTGCTTCTGAGAACCGATTCCAAGGGTCAAACCCTTTGGATCAGTCAGGAGTGGGTGATTGAAGAGTGCGAGATAGGTGATCAATATTTAAGGTTGAATAGAAACCGATATAAAATGACCGTCGCCCCGCAGTATCAGCATCATTCCTTTCTTCCCGATACGGGAAAAAGCTGGCGCTGGGCGCACAGTGGCGGCCGGTTTTTTTATGATCTGAAACGGATCCCGAATAAGGCCCCGCAGCGGTACCGGTTACGGTTCCCATCGGAGGAAGAGATCCTCGAGGCGCTCAACCAGGAGGAAGTTTTAATGGAAGAAGATCATTTGAAGTATGCCGCCGAGCAGATCCGCGCAAAGGTGCCCTCCTATATTAATAAAGAGGATGAGCACTGGTACCGGTTCGAGTCGCCCAGGAACTATCCGGCCCCGTTTGCCCAGGATTTTACCGAGGCGCTGGCCTGGCTCCGGATGATCCAGCGGTTTACCGCTCAGGAACGGTATCTGGAGGTGGGAATCCGCGGGAAAGGCGACTATCTGCAGCTTTGCACGGAGTTATTGAAAAAGAGGCGCTTAAAGGGCTTAAAAGTAACATCGCCCGCCTATCTGAGCCGCAAGGTGGCCATTTTCCCGGCCGATCCGGCCCTTCAGCGCCTGGCACTTCTGCATCAGAACATTGGCAACCATAATGCCCTGAAAGTGGGTAAAAACAAGCTCATGGACCGTGATTCGGGCGAAATTCTGCCGTTTGATATCCATGAGGCGCTGATATACTATATATATATGAACCCCGGCAGCCCGGTTAAGCTCTCCAAGACCGATGGATACCGGTATTATTCTGAAGGGTGCCGTGATTTTGGGGTGGACCCGGTGGCCGAAAGGACGTTTGATCACCGTGTATCGCGCTGGACCAACCGTATGGTGGCCGATAAAGCCCGCCATGGCGAGGGATATTTCAAAAAACAGGTGCTCACGTACGTCCCCGGAGACAAGGTTAAGTATGCGCACAGCCTCTTTGCAGCTGACGGATCGGCCTCGATCCTCTATAAATACTACGATAAGAGCGGTAAATGCCGCCGCATGAACCTCTATGTGATCACCATTACCGACGTAGCCAGCCGGTTTATGGCCGGTTGGGCTCCATCACAGGAAGGAACCCACGAGGAAACCCCTCAGATGGTCCGCTCGGCCGTAAAAATGGCCGTTCAATCGGGTGGTGATCAAACCATGTTCGAGATTGTGAGCGATAACCACGGGGCTTATACCGGGGCACAGGGCAAACAATTTTTGGAGGGTGTGTTTAACCGGGTGCGTACCATCCAGCCGGGCAACTCCCAGGCCAACGATGCCGAGACGCATTTCCGGCTCTTCAAAAAGACGCTCCGCCAGTTCGATAACTTCCTTCGCACCTCGTTTAACTGCGGGATCGAGGGTCAGGCGAACCCGGATCACGTGATGGATAACGAGGACCTGCCTACCTATCAGGAGGTGATCGCTCAGTTTTCAACCATTGTGAGCGAGTGGAACAATACCCCGATGCCGGGCGGTTACACGCCGGCCGAACTCTTTGAGCAGAAGCATCCCGACTGCAAACCGATCGACCCGCGGGTGTATCGCCAGCTTTTTGGCGAATCTACCCGTATGGATATCAGCGGAATGCGCGGTTTTGTGAATATCACCCGCAGCTTGGGTAAGCAGCGGACCATTACCCGGTATGAGATCCCGGATTATGAGACCTCAGGACTGGAAAAGATCAGCCGGATGACCGGCCACGGGGTTCAGATCCCGGTGCAGATCTGTTACGATAAAAAACAGGCGGATCTGTACAACCTGGCGGGTGAATATATCCTCACTTGCGAGCTGGCCGGGCTGAGCGGAAAGGCTGAGATCGAGAAAACGAGCGATCATCGTTTGGCCGAGAGCCATCACATGGAGCGCAAGGCCCGTGCCCTCAGGAATGCTGATGTTTTTGAGGCTCAGGTTAAGGATGTAAAGGGGCTTTTGGATATCGGCTCGGCCGTGGATCCGCGCACACTGGATACCGATGAGATCTCTGCCTCGATGCTGGATCCTTACGAGCTCCGGATTACCGATACCAGTCTCAAACATCGGGCTAAGGAAAGGGTTAACGAGGAGTTCGAATACGCTTTAAACGGCGTTACCGTGCGCAATGATTTTGACGATGATGAAAACGAAGATGACGCCCTGCGGGTTCACTTGAAAGATCCCCGCCAGGACGCCATCGATCAGATGTAAATCTACTTAACTCTACAAAGCTATGAATCTTTTACAAGACGAAAAAACGCAGATCGGAAAATTACTGATCGAGCTGATGGAGGCCAAAGGCATGAACCAGGCGCAGTTTGCCCGGAGCGTGAACCTCTCCTCAGCCGATCTGAGTAACATCCGCCATCAGAACTGGCTCCGGAATACCCAGCTGATCGGCGACAAGAAGTGGGTGCACGTAGCCCGGATCGTGGGCTTTTCCCGCAGCGACGACATGCGGTGGATGACTGCCGAGACCTCGATGAAAACCTTCATTGATCATCAGCTGGACCTCTGTCAGAAGTTTCATTTTACAGCGATTCTGGTTGACGACGCCGGCACGGGTAAAACCTTCGCCTGCAAGAGCTACGCAAAAACACACCGGCACGTGTATTACATCGACTGTACCAACTGCCGCCAGCGGGGCCGGTTTGCCCGGAACCTGGCTAAGGCAGTGGGTGTGGAAGGATACTCCACGAGCATCGATGAGGTGATTGAGGAAGTGATGTATGCCATCCAGCTCACGGAGAACCCGCTGATTATCCTGGATGAAGCCGGGGATCTGCAGGACAGCGCTTTTCTGGAACTCAAGCGCCTGTATAATAACCTGGAGGGGATCTGTGGCTTTTACATCGTGGGTGCCGATGGACTGCGCCGTAAGATCGAGCGCAATATCGCCCGCGAAAAAGTAGGCTGGACCGAGATCTTCTCTAGGATGGGTAAACGATCGAGCAAGCATGTATCGGGTGAGCCTCAGGTGCGTAAGCAGATCATGCAGGAGATGGCTATCGAGGTGATCCGGGCCAACGGGATCCGCGAAGAGGCAGGCGTTCGCCAGATCCTTAAGGATGTGAACCGTAACGGATCCATGGATCTTAGGACCGTGAGCCGCGAGGTGATTAAATACAAGGTACGGATGGAGGCTGGGCGATGAGTGGCGTGGTGATCAGCTCCCGGATACAGGCCGCGCCCGTAGCGCGCGTGAGCGCCCGCATACGCCTGAAAGAAGACCGTTTGGTAAACCTTTGGTATGAGACCGGTAATCATTATATCGATCGCCTGCAGAGCCGCATACGCGTGTGGAAAGCCTTTGATGAGCAGTTTACCCGCGTTCGCCGGAGGGTCTCCTTTAAGAGTCTTACCCTGCCGCAGCTGATCGACCGGCTCCGCACGCATCCGGCCTTTTGGGATTGGTGGGCACGTAACCTTAAGATGATCTGCAGTGAGGCCGGTGATACCATCCTCACCCATGCAGACCTGGTAACTACTCTCCGTCAGTACGGGGCCCCGATCCCGGAGTGGGTTTTAGACAAAATATTTCCTAAATAAGTATACACAGATGAGCGAGTTAAACAATTTATCAAACGAAGAACTGTTGGCCGAACTTAAGAGACGCCAACTGGACCAGCAGGATCAGGAGCGGCAGAAGCGGGAGGATTATGAGGCCACCCGTGATCAGATCGCAATGTCACTGGTGGTTGAGGCTGAGCAGCTGAGTGAAAAGCTGGTTGCCTTTAAGCAGAAATCATATACCCGGATGATGACATTCAGAGACATGGCCGATAAGTACGGCGAACTCCGTGGGAACTCAAAGGGTGGTTTCTCGATCCGCAGCTCGGATGGTACCGTTAAAGTTTCCCTGGAACGTAACACCCGCCAGGAATACGACGAACGGGCCAATGTGGCTGAGCAACTGATCCGTGAGTTCCTTACGGCGATGGTGAAAAAGCGCGACAAGCGATCCTTTGAGCTGATTACCTCACTCCTGCAGCGGGGCGATAAGGGCGACTTCAACCCGGCCAACATTCAGACGCTGATCAGCAAAGAAAAGCTGTATGAAGACGAGCGCTGGAGGAAGGCCATGCAGCTGTTTAAAGAGGCCCACAACACGATTTTAATCAGCATGAATGTGAGTTTCTACAGGAAGTCAAACATTGACAAGGATGTGATGGTTCCGCTGACCTTCGCATCGCTGCCCGTTCTCGATCGGGAAGGGACCGAGTAACGGATGCTCCCGTCACCTAAGGGTTAGGGTACCGGCTTTTCACGCCGGGTATGCCGGTTCGAGTCCGGCCGGGAGTACAGATCACTTAACAACGTGAATAGCTATCAATATGGAAGATATAAACACCATTTCACCCGCTCGCAAACCTAAACTTAAGGTTATGGTGGTGGGTCTGCAGGGTGAGAAATTTGCCAGGCAGTTATCGCTGGACCGCATGGATGTGATGGTCGTAAAAAATCTGGCCGATGCCTTTATTGAGAAGCACGGTACAGTTGCCTACCTCCCGGATCGATCGGGCCAATATGCTCCCGTTACCCTGGATTATTCACGCTACAACGATGAGTTTTTAAAGTCGCAAAACATGAGCCGTCCCGAGCGGCGCAGGATAAAGAGAATGTTTGATAAACACCATTAATCTAAATTTTAGCACCATTATGGAAGTAGCACGATTTGTATGCAAGTCCTTTGACAAGGATGCAAAAACCGGATCCAAAAAAGCGATCCTGGTACCCGAGTTTATCGATTCGGAAACGGGCGAGAAAACCCGTGACGTTGATCCCAAAACCCAGCTGGTTCTTAGTGATCCTACGGGTGAAATTCTCCGCGGACTGATCCCGGATAAGCGCTACACGCTGCATCTGAACGAACTTTCAGACGGGAAGATATGAAGCTGAATTATTTCACTCCTGAAAATGCCGGCCGGGCTTCATACTGCGGCGATCCTTCGATCTCCTTCGCTAACTCCGGATGTATCACTCTCAACTCGAAACTGATCGAGGTGATGCAGGTGGGCGAGGATGACCGGGTGGTGATTGCCAATGATCCCGAGCACGAAAAGGACTGGTTTATCATCAAGCGCATGGATGGCTTTAAAACCCGCACCTCTGATAAGGGGGGGCACAGGCTGATCCAGTGCGCGATGATTGCCAAAAAAGTGCAGGATGTATTTAACCAGGGCAAGAAAAACGCCATCCGGTTTTCGGTTGCTCCGCAGCCCACAACGATTGACGGCGTAGATCACTGGCTGATTATTGCCAGTAAAATGGTGAACACAACCCGGCGATGAGTCACAATCCTTTTGGCATCGAATGGCGCAAGATGCGCGAGCAGGCCGTTGCCGGCCAGCGGGTAACCATCCGGAGACTCCGGGGGATCGTTGACCGGCATTTCTCGGCCCTGCCCGAGCGGTATCCTTACGAAAAGGTGGTCAGGTGTTACACCCTGGCCACCCTTTTGAGGGAGTTTACCGATCTCTCGCTGGGTGAGATCGGGCGTGAGGTACGGCTGGATCATGCTACGGTTGTACACGGGCTCAAGAAGCTCCGCAGGCACTATTGGAATCATCCCACCTGGACGGGCGTAATATCGGCCTGTATTGATCAGGCTGAGCATGCAGCCAAGCAGGATATCACCGTTAAAGCCACCCGCAATGAGTTCGCATAAAAAATTAATGACCCTGCTGGGTAAAGCGGGCATCGATGACAATCAGCGTCACGATCTGGTGTACGTATGGACCCAGGGGCGTACCTCCAGCACCAGGGATCTCACGGAGGATGAGATCCGGGATATCTGCTGGAAGTTCGAGAACCAGTTTAATGCTCCGGTTATGGTGCAGGGCGCCGTGGATAATGAGATCCGCAGGAAGCGGTCTATCGTGCTCAAACTGGCCACCGAGCAGGGGCTCAAAGAGATCACCGGCTGGGAGCGCTTTAATGCCTTTATGGCCGTACGGAGTGTGCACAAAAAGGCACTCAATGAATACACCGTGCGGGAGCTCGATGAGCTGATCCGCCAGTTCCGCGGGATCGCAGAAAATAACAAGCGCTACCCTTCGAAAAAAAACTTTACGCTACTGAGTGGTTTGATTCTTAATTAAAAATATCAACATCATGGCTTACAATCGCTTAAATTATTTAAAACGGGTTCTCGAAGTACAGGATGTATGGCAGGAGTATGGCCGTGGAGGCAAAGGATATACCGACGTTTGGGTCTATCGGAACAAGATACGCGACGTTTTTCACATCAGTATGCGAACCTTTTATCATTATCTCGATATCCCGGCCAAAAAGCAAATCAAGGAGATCGAGGCACAGCGGGCACAGCGCGCGCAACAACTCTTATTTTAACCTGACACAAATGAAAAAACTGATTTTTATCATGATTTTAGCGGCGGCTATGGCGGCACCGGCTCAGGTGATCGCCCCGCAAAAATCCCTGCAAGCGGATCCCTTTACCCGGGAGCAGTACCTGCAGGAATACAAGGATATCCTGAAGCTCGAAGTGGCAGCCACCAATGTATGGCTGATGGTATCCATTATCCCGATGAACCAGTGGGATCCCGCGGCAACCCGGGTATTTAAACCCCTGGTGCAGTTTCCGGCCATGGCGTTCACCTTTGCCAAAACGATTGAATATACCGTGCATACTACCACCGGCAGGGCCCCGAAGCGGTGGATCCGGCAATACACTCCCAGGATGCAGGCGGAGCGGGCTTTTGATCGTTTTGCCAAAACTAACAAAATGATGCAGGATTCAACTTTAACTACCAAATAATTCACAAAATGACTGAAACTGAAAACAAATTATTTACCGTTTATCGGAAAGGTGATCTCCTGATCCGTAAAGTATTGGAGGCAGAATTTGGAAAAGAATATTTTGCTATCGATATACGTGAACGGGTAAAAACGTTAGCAGATGCCCTTACTCTGGCAGAGGAGTTTTACCCCAATATCCGGGTGCAGCTTAAGGAAATCGAAGATCTTAAAAACCCCTATGTAAAAAGAATGGTGGCTGAATTCAAGCTGATGGTCATTGCAGATGTTTTGAACCAGGGATGGAAACCCGACTGGACCAATACCAACCAGAGAAAGTGGTACCCTTGGTTCACGATCGTTGGTGGTTCTGCGAATAGTGGGGCGTATGCGGGTTTCGGTTACGTTTGCTCGCATGACGGGGCTTCGTGTACGTACACGCACGTCGGTTCTCGGCTTTGCTTTTCAAGCCAGGAACTGGCCGAACACGCAGGGCGGACATTTTTGAATTTATACCGGGATTTTTTGCTGGGATAACGGATATGAAAACCCTCTACAATATCACCACCTGGAACGATCCGGAGCTTGTGGCCCGGCATTTTAAGGCCCGCATGGATTGGTTTCCGTATGGAGCCGGACCGAGTTATGCGGTAAACTGGGCCGAGGGTCTGATGAACGATCAGTGTAAGTACAAAACAGAGGGCATAGAGTTGTTTCCGTACCCATTTTTCAACGATCATTTTGCCTGCGGCTGTTGGTCTCTTGATCAACCTGAATCGATTTACGGGCTTTCTATGGCCTTTGGCATGAATATGCTGGTTGGAAATCAGGCGGTATCCCGGGGACGGTTTACGTTTGGCCTTCAGCTGAGCTGTAGTCTGCAGGTAACCGAGGCTGCCTGGTTCCTGAGCAAGACGCATAAGATCTTTAAAAAGGAATACATTACTCCCGAGCTCGATGCCCTGGAATCGAACACACCGCAGCACCTCAATGAAATGTCGCACGCCGTGATCACCCGGTATGATCCTTTCCGGGCGTTGTATGTCCGCAAAGAGCCCCTGGCTCCGTTTTCAAAGCCCTTTGAACTGGTAGTTACCCTTAAGGCGGCCACCATCGTTTGTGATACGCCGGTGAGCACCTATACCGTGCCCCGGTGCCGGTACCTGCTGGCCCCGATTTATCCGCTGCTTTGGTGCCAGGCACCCGCCCATCTGGCCGGGCCCATCGGCCTGGTGATGATGAAGGTTTTTCATGCAAAGCTGGAGGTGTAATAGCGTTCTTTTTAAAATAGTTGGTGGATTCATATTTTTCATACATTTGTGGTGCACGTTCAGTTCAAGTAATTCATGATCACATTGTATGAGAAAAAACAACGGGGGAGACAGGCAGTTGTAAGTACTGTATTCATACCTGTGACCACATAGGACTGTCGTGCAGTGATCTCCCCTCATTGTTTAACTACCAAATTTTTATGTCATGCACGACAGAAAAAATGAATGCGTAATGTGCGCAGACCGGCCGTTGACAGCCGAACAAATTGTCAATGATCTCATCAGGGAAGCCGAACCCGGCTATTTTCCCGAACATTTACACCAACTTTTTATTTCGTTTGTGGGCTCTCCCGACTCCGATGATCAGGAGCTTCGCGGTGAAGTTTCTTACGTGTACCAATGCCTGAGAGGGCATCTCATCCGGATCGATCAGTTACACCTGGAAAGGAGGGCGTCATGAAAGCGGTGGCGTTAAAAGTTATGGATGACCTCACGGTTAGAGTTATTCCAGATAAGACCAGGGAATTTCTGATGTGTACTAAAGATGTTGCTGCTGGTTATGGGGTGAGTCCTGTGACCATTAGGCATCATCGTAATAATCACAAGGTTGAATTTTCGGAAGGAGTTCATTTTATCAGGGGCGGCCACGAAATGGCCGCTATTCAAAACATGCGATCATCGAAACAACTGATTTTTTGGACTAAGCGCGGTATTATTCGCCTGGGATTTTATGTGCAGAGTGAGCGTGGAAAGAAATTCAGAGACTGGGTGGAGCAACTTGTCCTGGACACACTGAACCGTAAACCGGCTGTTACCCAAAAGGCGCTGGATGAGGGCCGCTTGCGGTATAACCGGCTCAATCCCGACCGACTGATCAAGATCATGGATAAGGTGATGCTGGTTAAGGAGGATTACCTCAGGATCGAGATTATGGACCTGCTGATGGGAAGGAGATAACAAAAAACCCCGGTGCTGAGCCGGGGTTTTTCGTTATACAATCTTTTTGTGTGTGGAGAAGTCTACAAACGTGATCATGAGTCCCTTCATCCGGTGCCAGTGCTGCCAGGTGGTAAACTGCAGGGTATTGCAGTATCCGCCAGAGGGCCGGAACCGGCTGAGCGCCGTGCGGACCGATTCGGCCAGGGTATCGTGGTCGGTAACCAGGCTGTCGGTGATGGATCCATCGTGCTGGCTCAGCATCTGATGTACTACGTGGATCCGGATGCGGATCTCTCCGGTTTTTTGCTGGTTGCTTTCCTGGGGAAATACAATCGGATCCGGGAATTCTATCAGCAGGATGTTATCGGTGGCAATGGTAGTATCGTACTGCATGTTAAACCACTGGATATCCTTTGCCGCGGTTACTACGGTGGTGAGCTGCGTTTTTATGGCGGTATAAATATCGGTAAGCATGTTATTTGAAGTTAAGTTTTTCCTCAATAATGCGATTTGCCTCTTTGTAAATCCGTTGCTGCAGGGCGGTTGAGTCGCCAATCATTTTACGCTCCGGCATGGTAAATCCCGTGCCTCTCCCTGCCTTTCCTCCCTCATTGTGTACGTCTGCATAGGGCAGATGGGAGGTGAAGTATACAGCCTCTGCGGCGCTTTTTGAGTCACCCGCCCAGGATCTGCGCAAAAATCCCTTATCTACCAGGATACTCCGGCCCTGGCGGCGCTTTTTTTGCGCTGCTTTGCTTCCAGTCAGCGGTTGTTTACGTTTAGGCCATGGAATCACCCCTCCGGGCGACTTCTCAAAGCCCTGTTTGGCAAAGTTGTCGTGAATAAACTCCAGTCCGATCACCTTAATGGCACCGGGTATGGCCTTTAGCCCGCTCTTGATCCATTTGCCGAGCTCACGCAGTTCCTTATCGAAGGCCTGATCAGGCATTTTCCATCAGGTTACGGGCCTCTTTTTCAATCCGGATCTGCTCATCGGTCTTATAGACGCTCTGGTATTCATTCGTATCGGAAAACAGCTTCTTATCAATTCCAGGGTTGCCGTCGAATCCGGGATCGGGGATGAAATTACTGGCTTCTTCGAGCTCGCGTACCGGCCGGCTGGTTTGCGTAACCGAGCAGCGGCAG
>Ga0209318_1001784_pt1 | contig 12172 bp, 14 predicted proteins | sample RifGroE1_FD_183999 | JGI IMG/M metagenome (GOLD analysis project Ga0209318, IMG submission 183999) | Groundwater microbial communities from Rifle, Colorado, USA - Groundwater E1 (SPAdes) (version 2) | ecosystem: Environmental > Aquatic > Deep subsurface > Groundwater | place: Rifle, Colorado...
GAAGGGTTTAGGCAGGTAGTCATCGGCACCGACCTCCAACCCAACAATGCGGTCGATCTCGTCGCCCTTCGCCGTCAGCATTACGACCGGCACCGCGCTTTCAGCGCGCAACGCCCGGCACAGGTCCAGCCCGTTCGTCCCCGGCAGCATGATGTCCAGCACAACAAGATCGACTTGGGATGAATGCATCTGGGCCTTCATCTCTGCGCCATTACGGGCGGTCGAGACGATAAATCCGTTGGCGCGCAGGAACTTGGCAACAAGCGACAAGATCTCTCCGTCATCGTCGACGACAAGAACCTTTCCTTCGGTCGCTTGAACTGCGGTCGGCTGTTGCAACATTGGTCTTCGGTCTCGTTTTGGGCACGCGCTGAATGGCACTCGGACACTACGACACTGTTGCCCGATTGTATCAGAACAACAGCGCGCCGAGCATCCCAGTTGAACGGCCCCTGAAGGCGACCGATTTCGCTCCTTCGGTTGTCGACCCGCAGCCTTGTCGGCAGTCCGATAAAAAACGAAGGCGAGTTGGACTCTTGATGGCTCCGCCCAAAAGAGTGGCAGATGCCGGCTTCGTTATCAAATTCGCGTCCAAGGGTGAGCCCGGCGTCCGATGAGGTCAGGCATGGCATGTCCTGAGAGATAAGTCCGGACCTGCGGTGCTGCCGCAGGTCCAGCGGGCATTAGGCGGAAACCGTGAACTCCGTCATCATGCCCGTCGAGAGATGGGGCATGTGGTGACAATGGAGCATCCAGCGCGCGGCTTCGCCTGCATCCAGCGCAACCGTCACCATGCCCATTGGCGGTACGTGCACAGTATCACGCACAGCGCCCGCGATGCGTTTGTTGCCGACGCCGACGACCTGGAAGGCATGGCCGTGCAGGTGCATCGGATGTGCCATCATCGACATATTGTGAAACATGATCTCCACCCGCTCGCCTGACCTTGCTGTCACCGGAATATGGGTACCCCACGTTTGGCCGTTTATCGTCCAGACATAAGGCATCATCGAACCACCCAGCATAAGCATCGGCTGTGACGTCGGCGCACGGTCTGGCAAAGACGTGATCGCTCGCAAAGCGGTTTCCTGCAGCAGATCGCCGCTGAATGCCGGATGGTCGGCCTCCGACATGTCTGCGAGCCTCGTCACAACAGCGCCCTTGGTAGAGAGGATCATGCCAGTCCTTTCCCTGGCACCCTCGCGCAAGGCTAGGAGCGGGAACGATCCGCCTTCGCGCGGAACATCAAGCTCGATGTCAAGCCGCTGACCCATTGCTAAACCGAAACGGGATCCGAAAAGAGGATGCACTGGCTCGCCGACGGCGACCAATCGGCCCAGCAACGTGCCCGTGTCGACCCAGAACACGGTCGCTGCTGCGGCATTGATCACCCGGACAAGGACGCGGCCGCCCTTGTCGACCTGCACCACCTCGGGATCATCCAGTGTCCGATCATTGGCGAGATAAGCATCGAAGTTGTAGTCGTTCAGGTCCATCGCCATGCCGTCCATACCCGGCATCGCCATCATGTCGCCCGGCCCGGTGGCACCCACGTCCATTCCCGAATGGGCCATTCCGCCCATTGCCTGTCCTTCGACTCCCATCTGGCTGTGATTTCGGCCAGAACCTCGACGGGAGACTTGAAGGAGAAATCGTGCAGAAAGAGCGTCACCTCCTGCCGGTCTGCCGACACATCCTCGGCCCGCCGAACGACAAGCGGCGCGGCAAGGAGCATCATCTCGTGCGCCGGAATATGTGCATGCATCCAGTGTGTGCCGGCCCTCGCCGGAAAGTCATAGGCCCGGGTTTCGCCTGGTTGCAGCACTGGCATCGGCGTGTCTGGGACGCCATCTTGAGCATTGTCCGGGATCTGCCCGTGCCAATGGATGATCGTCGGATCGGCGAGCGAATTCGTCAAATCCACAGCAAAGCGCTGCCCCGGATCCAAGACGAGGCCCGACTGGCCATTGCTACCAGGCAGTCCCCAGACGGAGGCGGCTCTGCCGCGCACGTCGATTGTGCGGGTGGTGGCGGTCAAGGACAGCCGGCTGGGTTGAGCCCGGACCCGGGCGGGAAGCAAAAGGGAAGCAGCCGAAGCCGCAGTGGTGGCTAGAAAGCCGCGGCGAGAAAGAGTCGACATGCTAATTCTCCTGAATATCGCGATAAGAGCCAGAGGTGTGATCATTGGCCGAGGCTAGAACCACCAATTCAGATCACCTTGAACTTGAGAGGCCGCCTGAGGTGAGCAATTGCGTGCGACGGGCAGCGCAAAAGGTGTTGCCTTGGCGAATGGCCGGTGCCGCCGGTGAAGCTGGGTAACCCTCTTCAATCTACCAACCCTCTTACCTACAGCTCTTGGTGCTTCACAGATCAACCCTCCGCAGACGTAATGCATTGGTGATAACGGAGACCGACGACAGGCTCATCGCAGCGGCTGCGATCATCGGCGACAGAAGAAGGCCGGTTATCGGATAAAGCAGCCCGGCCGCGATCGGTACGCCAAGTGCGTTATAGGCAAAAGCGAAGAACAGGTTCTGCTTGATGTTGCGCAAGGTTGCGCGTGCCAGCTTGCGCGCCCGGACGATGCCCATCAGGTCTCCACCCAGAAGAGTGATGCCCGCGCTCTCCATCGCGACGTCAGCCCCGGTACCCATGGCAATGCCGACATCAGCTGCCGCCAGCGCAGGCGCATCATTCACGCCGTCGCCGGCCATTGCGATTCTGTGACCCTCACGGCGCAACTGGTCGATCAGGTCTTTCTTGGCCTCGGGCAACACTCCCGCGCGCACCTCATCTATGCCGAGCTTGCCCGCTACCGCTTGTGCGGTGCGTTCGTTGTCGCCGGTCGCCATGATGACGCGCAGCCCTTGAGCATGCAGTTCCTTGATCGCCTGGGCTGTCGACGCCTTGATCGGATCTGCGACAGCGACGATGCCTGCGAGCACACCGTCGACAGCGATGAACATCGCGGTCTTGCCTTCGGCGCGCAAAGTGTCCGCCTGTGCCTCCGCGCGCGCAGTGTCTAGGCCCATTTCCTGCATCATGGCCGCGTTGCCAAGCGCAACCGCGCGGCCTGTGACCTTGCCGCGCACACCCTTGCCGGTGACCGCCTCGAATCCCGTAGCCTCTTGCCGGGACGCGCCCTGCGCGTCAGCCCCCTCGACAATGGCTTCGGCCAGCGGGTGTTCAGACCCACGTTCCAGCGCCGAAGCAAGGGACAGAAGGTCGGCAACTACCACGTCCCAAAGCATTACCGTATCTGTGAGCTTTGGCTTGCCCATGGTCAACGTGCCCGTCTTGTCGACGATCAGAGTATCGACTCCCGCCATCCGCTCCAGTGCCTCAGCGTCTTTGATCAGCACGCCCGCCTGCGCGCCGCGTCCGGCCGCTGTTGTGATCGAGATCGGGGTCGCAAGACCCAACGCACAGGGGCAGGCGATGATCAGCACTGACACCGCCGAGGCGATAGCAAAGACCAGGGCTGGCTCGGGGCCGAAGATCATCCAAGCCCCGAAGGCGAGTATTGCAATCCCAACTACGGTCGGAACAAAGATTGCGGACACCCAGTCCGCCAGCCCTTGAATGGGAGCACGCGACCGACGCGCGTTCGACACCATTGCCACGATCTGAGCCAAAACGGTGTCTGCACCAACCTTGCCAGCCTCGAGTACAAGACTTCCATTCTTGTTGATCGTGGCCCCGGTCACCGCATCTCCCGGCCCTTTTTCGACCGGCATCGACTCGCCGGTCAGCATGCTTTCGTCCAAGGATGAATGGCCTTCGATCACCACGCCGTCGACTGGCACGGCGTCGCCGGGGCGCACACGCAGACGGTCGCCCTCCATAATGTTTTCCAGAGGCGCATCATATTCAGTGCCCTCCGGCAAAATGCGCCGCGCCGTCTTTGGTGCGAGGTCGAGAAGCGCGCGGATTGCATCGCCGGTTCGTTCGCGTGCGCGAAGTTCCAAGACCTGGCCGACAAAAACCAAAGCCACAATCACCACCGCCGCCTCATAGTAGGTGCCAACGCCGTGACCCATCCGGTAGACTTCAGGGAAAACGCCAGGCAGGAATGTCGCGACCAGCGAATAAAGGTAGGCCGCCGCCACTCCAAGACTGATCAGCGTCCACATGTTAGGCGACCGGTTGACCATCGAGTCCCAGCCTCGCTTGAAGAAGGGAAGGGCCGCCCAAAGTATGATCGGAGTTGCCAGCGCGAACTCGAGGTAACTGGCCACCTGGTGCCCGATCCAGTCGCGAACCGGCAAAGCTACGAACTCTCCCATCGTCAAAACGATCAGCGGCACCGCCGCAGCTGCTGAAACCCACATGCGGCGGGTGAAATCGGTCAACTCATGGCTGGGCTCGTCCGAGGGCAGCATCGGCTCGAGCGCCATGCCGCAGATAGGACACGAGCCGGGCGCATCACGGATGATCTCGGGGTGCATCGGGCAGGTATACTGGACATTGGCTGGGGCAGCTTTCTTGCGACCCGCCGCACGGCCTGAGGCGTAGAACCACGGATCGGCCTGAAACTTCGTCTGGCACTTGCCGGAGCAGAAATGGAAGTGCTTTCCGCCAAACGCCTCGGTCCGCGTGTCGGGTTTCAATGTCACGGTCATGCCGCACACCGGGTCAATGGACGTTGGCCCAGTACCAACTTCTGGAACGCCTTGGCCATCGGGCATGTCCGGGTCGGGATGGGCGTGGCTGCCGTGCAGATCGGTGGGTTTCATAGCGTTCTCCTATCGCGGTCAGCGCCGCGTGAAGGCAGATGCAAAGGCCTACCGACTCACGATGCTCCTTCCCATCATTGGAAGGTCAAGCGAAGATTGCGGCTGAACGTGCAATCAAATTGCCGCAACAACTTTGGCCAGCAGGTCGCGCACCTGACCTACGACGGCATGCAATGCGGGATTTTCGATGGCCTGCATCGACGCCACCGGATCAATCGCACTCACCTCGACCCCGTCTTCGGCCTCGCGCAGGATAACGTTGCATGGCAACATAGCACCGACGCGCGGTTCCATCCCGATGGCTTCCATTGCCATCTTCGGGTTGCAGGCCCCAAGAATGCGGTAGGCTGGGATATCCACGTCCAGCTTCTTCTTCATCGTGGCCTTGACGTCGATCTCTGTCAGCACGCCAAAGCCATTGTCCGCCAGCGCGGCACGTGTCCGGGCGTCGACCTTGTCAAAATCCGCGCCGGTGATCAGCCGGTTGATCGTATAGTCCATCGGGTCTCCCTTCCGCTATTTGCTCAAGTATTTGACCAGCGCCGCAATCGCGAGGCCGACCAGCACAAGGGTGACGATCATCCAGAGCCAGCCGAAGCCCATTCCAAATCCCATACCGTAGCCGTTCATCTTCATGGCCTCCTGATCTGTGGTGGGATTCCTCCCGCTAACCGGAGATTGGCCCAGTTAGCGGGAGAATAAAGCGCGTCAGTCGTTGTCCATCATCCCATGACCCATGCCCGGCATGTTGCCCTGCTGCCCGCCCATGTGGCTTTGCATCATTTCTGCCATGGCGGACATTTCAGCCTCCGTGACCTGTGCGTCACCGTCGGCGTCGTGCATCTGGAAGGCTCGCACGGTCATCGGTCGGGTGTGGGCAGCGTGCATCACCGCGAATTCCTCCAGCGACAAAGAACCGTTGGCGTCGGTGTCGTAGGTCTTGAGTTCAGCCTGAATCCCGGCTGTCATTTCCTCGGGGCTGAGCGTGCCGTCCTTGTTGGTATCGAATGTGGCCATGGCATAGCTCTGGCCGCCGACCATCATTCCCATAGCGCCACCCATCATCCCACCATGCTGGCCCATCATGCCCATGCCTCCGTCCATCATGCCATCATGCTGCATCTGCCCCTGCTGGGCGACGACCGGCACGGCGACAGCGGCTACGCCAAGGGCTGCAACGGCTGCGAGGGCGAATTTTGTCGAACGTTTCATTCTGTCTCTCCTGGATCAGATTGCGATGGGTCCAATCTGGGAGCGAGGTGTCCCACAGGTTTGTCAGGGCGACGCCTGTTTTGTATCAAACTGTCGCAAGCCGAGGTCCTGAGAGAGGTTTGCGACAATCTTCTGTCCGCAGCACTACCGCGTTCAGCTAGGGTCGACATCAGGAGACAATAAAATGACCCAGCCGCCGCATATTCTGATCGTCGATGACCACCGCGAGATCCGCGATGCACTGGTGAAGTATCTGGAAAAGAACGGCATGCGCGCGACCTCTGCGCCCGATGCCATCGCGATGGATGCCGCGATGAAGGTGGGGCAGTTCGATCTGGTCGTACTGGATGTGATGATGCCGGGCGAAGATGGCCTGTCGGTCTGCCGACGCCTGCGGGCGCAAGGGAGCATCCCGATCCTGATGCTGACAGCCTTGGGTGATGAGACGGACCGCATCGTCGGGCTGGAGGTCGGGGCGGATGACTACCTGCCCAAACCCTTCAACCCGCGCGAATTGCTGGCCCGGATCAAGGCGATCCTGCGCCGGTCCGACCGGGCGGAAGTGGTGGGCGGCAGCCTTGCCGGGCACCGGCTGGCCTTCGACCGCTGGGTGCTTGATACTGACCGCCGGACCCTGACCGACACCAATGGCGCCGAAGTCGCGCTGACAACCGCCGAATTCCGTCTGCTGATTGTGTTTCTTGAACGGCCCCGTTTCGTGCTCAGCCGCGAACAACTGCTTGATCTGACCTCGGGCCGCACTGCACAGGTATTTGACCGCACCATCGACAACCAGATCAGCCGCCTGCGTCGCAAGATCGAGGCCGATCCGGCCAAGCCTGTACTGATCGCAACTGTCTGGGGTGGTGGCTACAGCCTTGCCGCAGACGTGAGTGCAATGCCGTGAGCGCGCGCTTCTCGATGTTGCGCAAGCTCTTCCCGCAATCTCTTGGCGGGCAGTTGCTGATCATGTTGCTTTTGGCGTTGGCCATCACACAGGGGCTTGGCCTGTTGCTGCTGACAGACGAGCGGAACCGTGCAGTTCGTGCAGCCCTCGGACTGGAAGCGGCAGGGCGGGCCGCGAATGTTGTCTTGCTTCTGGATGGCGCCCCCACTGATCTGCGCGCGTCGATACTCCGCGCGGCAGATTCTCCGCTTGTCCGGTTTGAAGTCGGGCCCGACCCTATAGCGTCCCACGACAGCGCCGAGGCGGACGGGGTTCTGCGCCAGATCCGCAAGATTCTCGGCGAGCCGGAACGGGAAGTTCGCGCCGACGTTCATGCGCTTCCCCTCGCGTCCATGCCATTGCCAGACGGAGTGCCAGCCAACATGCGCCCGATGCATGAGGCTATGATGGCGGGGCGGACCGACCCCATTGAGTTGACGCTGTCGATCCGTCTTGCGGCGGGTGATTGGCTGAACGTGCGCACGATGTTTTACCGCCCTGCCCTGCAACTGACTCCACAGGCCCTTCTGCCAGTAGTGTTGATGGCCGCGGCGGTAGCTTTGGTGGCTTGGTGGACTGCGCGGCGCGTCGTTGGCCCGATGCGCGCTCTTGCAGTTGGCGCGGACCGCTTGGGCCGTGGGCTTGATGCCGATCCACTACCGATGACGGGGCCATCCGAAGTGCGCGAGACCACGCAAGCGTTCAACCGGATGAAGGCACGACTGACCCGCTTTGTGAACGAGCGCACGCACATGCTGGCCGCCCTAAGTCATGATTTACGCTCGCCCCTGACCGCGATGCGGCTCAGGATCGAAATGCTGGACGAAACCGAGGATAGCGTACGCCTGAAGGCACTGGTCGAGGAAATGCAGGCCATGGTCGAGGCGACCCTGGAATTCGCTCGCGGGGTTGCGCGGGCAGAACCAGCCGGTGAAGTCGATCTTGCCGCCCTGCTGGCCGATCTGGTCAACGATGTAGGGGGAGATCGAGCCAATCTTGTCCCGTCGTCACCTCTGCCCATCACCGTCCGCCCGCATGCCTTGAACCGCGCGCTAAGGAACCTGATCGACAATGCTGTTCGCTATGGCGGCGTAGCGATGGTGACGTTGGACCAAGTGCCGGGATTGGCCGTCATCACTATCGCGGACAAAGGCCTGGGACTGCCAGAAGAACAGCTTGAAGCGGTCTTTGAACCGTTTGTACGGTTGGAAGGGTCTCGCAACCGAGATACCGGCGGCGTCGGCCTCGGGCTGGCAATCGCTCGCACAATCATTCAGGCGCACGGCGGCACAGTCGTGCTCCGCAATGTGGCGGCAGGTGGACTGCAAGCAGTCGTGAGCTTGCCACTCGGTGATGTGTATCATCCCATTACCTCAGCTTACCCGACGGATGTGTCCGGTAGAAAATCATGGTGAGCATGAAAACGGGCAAGCTCACGCGGGGCAGGCGCCACCCCAGTGTAGATTTGAACGTAGGATGGAATTCTGGACATACGGAGGGCGATCGGCTCGTTGAGCCCCGGCACCAGTCGCGGTATTGTCGATAGTTCGCCTTGCCGGTGATCTGGATCGGGCCGCGACCCCGGTAGCGGTAGCCGTCGCCATCGAGGGCGGCGGTATTGCCCAGATCGGTGCGGCGGTCATAGCGCTTCTGCGCCGCCGTCGGCCCCCAGATTTCCTGGTCATAGCGGAAGGCGCCGCTTTCGTGGGCCAGCTGGCCGAGGTAATGGGCCAGCCGGTGCTGCCGATCCAGACCCGAGGGCCGCGCCGCCAGCCCGGCGATCACGCTGCGCATGTTGCTGTTGGCACTGGCGCCCGCGATGGCGGCCAGCGTTGCTGCAGTCACCTGGAGATGTGTCTCCCAGATATGAAAAAGCCCGCCGAAGGGCGGGCCGATGGCGCGGGCAGCAATCCGCCCACGCTTTCGCACTGCAGTTGCGGAACGAAACCGAGAGGTGCAATACATGCACCATGTCGAATGTGATCTATCTCTCAGCAAACGGGCGCGAGTTGCGCGCTGAAATCCGCGCCAGGATCGACAGCGGCCAGATCACACAGGCCGACCTCGAGCGGGCCATCAAGATGGCGTCGAATAATTCACGCGCGTTAACCAGTCGTTAACCAGCCCGCAGCGATACTGCGATGGGAACCTTGGCAGTCAGTCGGCTGCAATGCTCAAACTCTAGCGCCGCCGCGTCACGGACAGACCTACCCCCTTCGACCTGTGACGCGGCGGCCATTTTCATCGAGTCGCGCCATGCCGGATAGAACCCGCATCGAAGAGCTTGAGATAGCGCTGGTGGATTACATCTGCCGATACGGCCTAACAGACTTGGCGCGCCAGGCGATGATTCCGCTGAAAGCTCCCAGCCCACCACTCCCTCCCAAGTTAATCTGGATCAGAGAAGAGCCGGGCGTATCTGCATAGATCCGCCGGACCTGACCCAGAGGAACCCATGCTGCGCCATCGGCCTACTGCGATTGCAGAGTACCGCACATATCTGCGCAGCCTTTGCCAAGAGACTGGCAAAGGCAAGCAGGACCAGCCGTATGTGCCGGTCTTCCGCCAGTGCCCACCCGAACGGCCAGCAGCGTTTGCCGCGCGACAAACAGGGTGAGACTCAATGTCAATCTGGATAAGACGAGGTGGTGGGACTGCAGGAACAGTCCCACCACCGCTTGCGCCTCGAACAAGGGTCTGCGTTTGCGGTCGGTCCGGTAAGTTTGCATTATCGGACCTGAGAAGATAGGCTTATCCGCATGGCCGAACTGCACCGGAAATCTCCCTCAGACGCGCAAGAGTCGTCCGGTCCCAACGAACGGGACGCGCTTCAGGACTGCGTGCTATCCCTGCCTTCCCATATCGCGGGCTCCAGCACGCTCGACCGTTTGGTGGAAACCGCGCGGGACTATGCCAGGGCCGCTGCCTCTGAGAACACGCTGAAGGCCTATGCCAAGGACTGGGTCCAGTTCGCGCGCTGGTGCCGGATGCGCGGCGCCGATCCCCTGCCCGCTTCGCCAGAGCTCATCGGCCTCTACATTGCCGATCTGGCTGCACCGGCAGGAAGGGCCCCTGCCCTCTCCGTCCCCTCGATCGAGCGGCGGTTGAGTGGTCTGGCTTGGGGCTATGCGCAGCGCGGGGAAAGGCTGGACCGCAAGGACCGCCATATTGCCACCGTGCTGGCCGGTATCCGGCGCAAACATGCGCGGCCGCCGGTCCAGAAGGCGGCGATCTTGCCGGAAGATCTGCGCGCCCTGCTGGCCACCCTGCCCCACGACCTGCGCGGCCTGCGCGACCGGGCGCTGTTGCTGATCGGTTTTGCCGGCGGCCTGCGCCGGTCCGAGATTGTCAGCCTCGATCACGGCAAGGATGACACGCCGGAGTCGGGTGGCTGGGTCGAGGTGCTGGATGGCGGTCTGCTGATCACCCTGCGTGGCAAGACCGGCTGGCGCGAGGTGGAGATCGGACGCGGGTCGAGCGATCAGACTTGCCCGGTGCAGGCCCTCACCCAATGGCTGCATTTCGGACGCATCGACTTGGGCCCGATTTTCGTTGCGGTCTCGCGGGATGGCCTTCGCGCCACCCCCGACCGCCTGAGTGACAAGCACGTCGCCCGGCTGATCAAACAGTGCGTCCGCGATGCGGGCCTGCGCCCTGAGTTGTCGGAGAAGGAGCGCGTTGCTCTCTTTTCGGGCCACTCCCTGCGCGCGGGCCTCGCCAGCAGCGCCGAAGTCGACGAGCGCTATGTCCAGAAGCAGCTTGGTCACGCCAGCGCCGAGATGACCCGCCGCTATCAACGCCGCCGGGACAGATTCCGGGTGAACCTCACCAAGGCGGCAGGGCTGTGACAGCCGCTCGGGCTTCTCTTTCTCCGGAATATCCGTATAATCCGGACCAGAGATCAAGGAGTCTGCCATGAAGACCATGTCCGCCACCCTCGCCAGCAAGGAATTCGGCCGGTTCATTGATGCGGCGCAGCGCGAGCCCGTCTTGCTGACCAAGAAGGACCGTCCCGTTGCTGTCACGGTTTCGGTGGCCGACTGGGAAGAACTGGTTGCCCTGCGCATCGAGCGCGGCGTTGCGGCGGGCCTGGCTGATGCTGCGGAAGGGCGTGTCACCGAGATGACGGACGAAGCCATCGAACAACGCCTGGCGCGGTTCCGGACCCGGCACCCTGACGCATGAAGGTCTTCCTGACTGAAACTGCAGAGGACTGCCTCTGGGCGATCTGGGACCATGACAGGCTCTATTCGGAGAGCCTGGCGGACAAGTTTCAGCGCGACATCGACCGGTTCATCCGGGATGCCATCGCCGCCAACCCCGAGATCGGCCATCTCTGGCATGCCCCGCGTGGCATCCGACGGCTGATTTTCCGCCGCCGCCACAACATATTCTACGCCCTGCGTGACGATGCCGCCTTCGTCCTGTTCGTCTTCGATGGCCGCATGGATATCAACCAGCAGATCGCGGAGTCCGGGCTCGACGTTGAGGGGTTGATCGTGCGCTCCGAGGACTGAGCAATCACGCCTTCCCTTGCCCTACCCCGTCAACCGGTCGTTTAGTAGCGATACATGAAACTGCAAAAAGACTGGTTTGATGCCACTCATCGGCTATGCCCGCGTATCGACCGAGGATCAGACCCCCCTGCCCCAGTCGCAAGCCCTGAAATCTGCGGGCTGCGCCGAGATCCATGAGGAGCAAGCATCAGGCGGGAACCGCGCGCGGCCAGTGCTGGCCCGCGTGCTCGAGCGGATCGCCAAGGGCGACTCGCTGGTGGTGGTGCGCATCGACCGTCTGGCGCGGTCGCTTTCGCATTTGCTGGAAGTGATCGAGCGGCTGGAGGCGAAAGGCGCCTTCTTCCGCTCGATCATGGACCCGATCGACACGTCCTCGCCGCAGGGCAAGTTCACCCTCCAGGTCCTGGGCGCCGCCGCTGAGTTCGAGCGCGCTCTGATCCGCGAACGCACCAAGGCCGGCCTGGCCAGCGCACGGACCAAAGGCCGGGTTGGCGGCAATCCGGGCCTGCGCGCCCGGGATCCGGCGGCGCTGCGCAAGGTGCGGCTGGCGCGGCAGGACGGCTACATGGAACGCCTGAACGAGACGGCGCAGGACTGGGTGCCCCATGTCCGCCGCCTGCGGCCCGACTTAGCCTGGGAAGATGTGGTACGCATAGTCAACGGCCCCCTGCCCCACGAGCGTCAATGGACGCAAAGCCGCCTTTTGCGCGCGGTCAACGCCTATGTCCGGGACGGCTTCCTGCCGCCCACGGTACTGGACC
>Ga0209318_1001785_pt1 | contig 12165 bp, 27 predicted proteins | sample RifGroE1_FD_183999 | JGI IMG/M metagenome (GOLD analysis project Ga0209318, IMG submission 183999) | Groundwater microbial communities from Rifle, Colorado, USA - Groundwater E1 (SPAdes) (version 2) | ecosystem: Environmental > Aquatic > Deep subsurface > Groundwater | place: Rifle, Colorado...
TCCGGTGTTAGTGGAGATTATTGATAACCGGAATAGTAGTAGGGATCAGTTATTAAGTTTAGTAAATGTGGATCAATTATAGATGGAAATTATTATTAACTCTCAGAAATGGGAGTTAATTTTATTTTTGTTTTATGTGTTTTAGGTATTGCAATTTAATTAAAAGTATAATATAATTATAAGTAGATAAAGAAAATACATAATAAATTTAAGGAGGTTTTACTTAATGAAAAACAGAGAAATAGTCCTTGATAATTTAGCACAAGTAAGGAGTCTTTTACTTTCCACATTATTACTTTTAGATGAGGAGAACAAAGACGGTAAGCAGTTTGATTATGTCAATAGTCCTAGATTGTCAGATAGTTTTGATGCAGCTAATAGAACTATGCAGAAGATTAATAAAATTATATATCAAGAATCATAAACCCTTATATAAGGGTTTTATTTTTTCTTAAATCAGATCCAAAGGAAAAATTGATCATGACATTATATTTAAAGAGTAGAAAAATAATATTGACAGCATGAATAATATTTGATATACTTATTAAAGAATATAAATATAAATTTTGGAGGTAGATATAATGTATAGTATTTTAATAACAGGTATAAACGGTTATTTTAATAATTGGTTTTCAAGAAATCAAACTGCTGTTAATGACGTATTGAATCATTTAGTAGTCAATGACAGGGAAAATAAATTTGAGGTTGTAGAAGTAACAAAAGAAACAATTCAGGAAAATAAATTAAATTGCTTGGAGGATTTGTTGGAAACATATATGTTAAATAATGGAAATTTATATTTCGTATGTAATAAAGAAATAATGCAACCAACATATAACGGCTTAAAATATATTCAAGTAAATGTAGAATTTACAGAAATTAAGGAGCAAATTGAAAAACGTATTTGCTGGAATGGCTGGAATATTAACGAATATATAGCAGCTTAAAACAGGGTATTTATTACCTTGTTTTTCTTTTAGCAAGAATAATAAAATAAAAAATAATCATAAAATCTATTAAAATCTTATGATTTGTTATTGACATACTAACGGTGATCATATATAATAAGAAGTGTCAAGAGAAAAGCAAACAGAAGATAAAAATAAATATACATAAAAGGAGTAGATAAAATGAAAAAATTTATTGCAACATTCACAGGAAGAGAAAAGAATGCCATAGGAATATTTTATAAAATCACTGATATAGTGGAAGCAGATGATCAAGAACAAGCAAGATTAAAATTGTATGATAAATACGAACATATTCACCAATTAACATTTGAAGAAGTAACAAATAAATAATAACAGGGCTAGGGAGCATAGGCCGAGAATTCCGGCGAGGCTGAATAAGCCTTTCCGCTTAACCTGTTAGAACAGGAATAGAAGGAGGTAATTTTAAATGAATAAAAATACATTAATATTTGATGGTGCAGGGAGTGAAATGTTTGAAGTTGGTAACTGCCGGATAAGAACCAAAATTCGCAATAATGAAGGAAGATTAATTTACTTAGAAATAAATGGATTTCAAAATAGTGGTAAGACACCTAATTATGCAAAAGGTTTAAATATTATTGGTCATGTTGATTGTTGTTTTTATGCTGATTCTTCATGGGATGCTAGAAGTAATAATTCAAGTAAATTATCTCATGTCACAAAAAAGCATTTTGAGTATAACAAAGAAAACATACTAAAACTTGTCAATGAGGATTTAAATTGTTCCTTTGACAGTTTAGAAGTAGTTAACAATGGTTTACATGTTCACAGTACAAAAGAACCTTTGTGTGATTGTTCAGTAATAGGCTATACACCATTTGAAGAAGTTAAAATTAATATAAGTGTTCTTGAAGGTGTAAAATCTCAGCAGTATTATGAAAATAGTCATTTAGCACGCTATGCATTGCCTTATAGTTTTATTAAAGATATGCCATACTTAAAGGATTGGATGCAAGAAAGAACCAAAAAAGAGCAGGAAGATTTTAAAAAGTATAATTATTATACTACTCTGGTATGGGATAAAGATGGGAATATTTATTCAATGGAAATTTCAGCAAGACAAAATTTTGTTTGCATGAGTCTTGGTTTTGAACATTTGGAGAATGTAATAAAAGCCATAAAGGAGTATAATAAATAATGTTTACTTGGTTTTTATGTCCACATTGCCGACAGAAATTATTTAAACTTCTCCCTGGAGCCGTAACCAAGAACATTATAGTATACTGTAAGAAATGCAAAAAGGAAATAACCATAACTTAAAACTGAATAAACCTTAGAGCCTTTGAGCCATTAACGAGTATTTTTATAATACTGTTAGTGGTTTTTTGTTTATCTGAGGTAATATAAAAACTACTCTTAAAATTGATTTTAAGACGCTCAACATTTAAAAGGTTAAAATATACCATACATAATAGATTAACCCTTCTTAAAATCAATCCTGACGCGAATTAGATACATATAGAATCATAAATACATATACAATAAAACATCAAGCAGAAAGGAATATTCGCACAATGGATTTACAGCAACAAAAAGAGTTTATACGGGTATATAAGCAATACCAGGACACCGATAGGAACATTATCAAAGCGAATTTAAAAAGGTATATGGATAAATCAGAACTAATGATCATGGAAATAGCTGAACAAACTGAGATGCCCCTTTCAACTATATATCAATTAAGAAAACATAGTAGTCCATATAAACCGGAATTTATGACAGTTTTAATTATATGTGATTTACTGGGAATCTCTATAACAGAGGTATTGCAACCAATTTCAATAAATTTAAGCATACCGGAACCAAAGACCAAATGGGATATGACAGCAAAGCAAGAATATATCTATGATTATAATAATTTACCAATAGAAGAAATATGCAAAAAATACAATATAACTCAAAGAACAGCACAGGAGTATTTTAGAAGTTTTCAGACATATTTTTAAAAATGTATGTATAAAAGTTATTTGAGTCTATAACAGCAGGGTATAGTTCAAACTATCAAAAAAAATTAGGAGGTTATAAAATGAAACATATTATGTCTATTAATCAACATATCCAAATGAGAAGAACTGATGGAGCAAATGCTTTTTGGTGTATGTTTGGAGATATACAACAAAATGAAGAAGGTGAATTTTATTATACATAATATACAATGGAAAAACCTAGAAGTGTAAAGGTTGATGATTTACCAGAAGAATGTAAAAAGGTAGTATTAAAATTATTAAAGGAGTAAAAACCATATGAGTCTATAACAGCACCCATATATTGATAATTGATGTATATACCAATAAATTCCATATAGTTCCATAACAGTCACCATATATACAAACTTTTTAAACTTAGTAAATAATTACAAAAATGTATATGACTGTATAACAGCAAGGGTATGACCAAGTTGAGCAAATTAAAGTTTATAACAATTAAGAAATTAGTATTGACAAAATAATTAACGTATGGTATAGTAAGTACATAGAAATTAATTATTTTTATATTCTATAAAGGAGGTTGACGAAATGACAGGTCAAGAAAAGAGAATGCTTGAGAAGTACCTTGATAACATTCGTAATTTACTTGATAAAGTTCCTAATAGTGAAGTTAAGGGAACGACAGAATTTAAGATAATCGCTGAACTTGAAAAGATAAACCAGAAGTTTGATGTTAATTATATTGGAAAGTATTTATAAAATAGGGAGGTATGAAATATGAAATTTTCTTTAATTAATGTAGATAAGCAATCAGGTGAATTTGTTGACGGAGTTTGGATACAAGACCACATTGGCACTCTTGAAACAGCAGTAAAAAAAGCAAAAGACACAGAAAAAACCAATGGAAATAGAATAATAGTTGCCGTAGTTGAAGATTTAAATGTTTTAACACAGAATTATTGTTTACGGGAAAACTTAAAAAGACTTGACTAAGTTTTAACCAAACATGGATTTGGTAATAACTTACAGAACAGCAAACCATTGTAAATACTGGGTTTTTTAATTTGATTTTTAAAATTAAGGAGGAATACATAATGTTTAAATTTGATTATGAAGTAGGAGATACTATTTTATTAGTTGAAGGTAAAAATAATAGAATAGTAGGATATACACCAACAGGGAAAGTAATACTTCCAATAAACAAAGTAAAAACTGGATATGCCAAAATACTCACCTTGGAAGAAAAAGAAAAATGTATTTTATGTAAAATGGAAAATGTAGTAAAAGATTATTATGACGGTATATCCTATGAAGAATTTTTAACTGTATTAGAATTGAATGGTTATAAAATTGGATTTGATATTCCCTTTCAATCACCTTATGAGTACGGTGAAGAACGCCAAATATTTGCTTATAATCTTAATATTAATACTGTTATTGTTGCAGAAACATTTTATGGTAAGAAATCATTTAATTCAATTGATGTTTATTGCCCTAATATGGATGGATTAAGATTAAGATCGAATATATTTTCTCATGGTGGTTGTAATATGTCAGTTTTAAGTTTATGTCAAGCAAATTTACTTGAAAGTATAAATAATTCAATGTTAAATATTAAAGAAATAAAAGGAATATTGTGGCATAAGGATGAATCAATCTCATTGTGGAACTATACTGATCGCAGAGAAGATGAAAATGGTGTATGGAATTTATGGGATACAACAATAGACAGAATCTTATTAGCAGATAAAGAAGTCGATTCTATCTTTAAAAATTGTGAAAGAATGAAACCAATATTAGCAAAACGAAATAATAATTAAGTTTTAATGTTAATTATCTTGCAATTATATTTATATTATGTTATAATTAAATAAGAAAATAAATATAAGGAGAGTGCATTAAATGAAAATCACAACATTAGAACAATTAAAAAATAATTTTCCATATGAACCATACGAACTTCAATCATCTATTATTTACAGTGAATCTAAATATGAAGAATCAAAAATGAAAGTATTCAAAGAAAGTATGTCTCAGGATTCAGAAAGAATTCAAAAGTATCTTGATGGAATTTATCAGGATATGCCAAAAACAAAAACTAATCTATCAATACATAACAAACTTACTTCTAACCTTGATAAGTTGATTTTTACTACAGATGGTTCGTACCTTTTAAATCCGCTTGTTTATGATGAAAATAATGAATCGTTCCGTTTTCAACTTTCATATTATGATTATGACAATATTGAAAAATATGGAACAGACTGGAGAAATTCAACAGTAGAAGAACTCATTGATTATATGTTAGAAACATTCGGAGGATTAATATTCCGTGTATTTTATCTTGATGTTCCTTGGTATAGCACATTGCAATTTGAAGATAATAGTATAACAGGGAAAACAATCAAAGCATGGTGTAAAGAGAATAAAAATGAAGAGTCAAAACAGATTTTAGAAGATTACTTTTCTAATGGTAAAACTATAGGAAAATTTGTTTACTACTTTGTTAAGAAAAGAAATGAAAAAATAGTAATATATAGGGATTTAGAAAGAAGTCCGAGAGTAGTATGATAAAGTTAACTTCGGTTTATAGTCATCCGTTAAAACTATAAAATAAAATAAATATAATATATAGGAGGTTTTACAATCATGATGTTAAGTTTAATTCCTGAAAAATACAAACACGATATAGAGGTAAATGTATATTATTATAGTTTACAAAATGTATATAATGCTTTACGTCATAAATATCAAATTATTGAGATTGTTCCTTGTTGTCAAGAAGAATTAATCAAAATGAATACTAGGGACTTACTGATAGAAAATATTTCTAGATCACATACAGGTGAGATTGATGTATCTATAATTGAAAGTTTTACCAGTTTTAAAAGATTAGACGAAAAAGATAATAGTGGTTATTCATTAGATACAGTATATCAATATGGTGTTTATGGTAGTGGTTATTTAAGTGATACTTCTAAAGGACACGAAGGTTTTCGTGTAGTAAAAAACAGTTGTAATAGTCATATTGCAGAATATATAACAAAATATTTAGCGGATAAATACAACGAATCATTTATATTTAAAATTAAATCCAAAGATAATAAAAAGATTACAATTGATATTCCGACACTTGAATTTTTAAAATCGTTCTTGGACGTGCAGGATTTTAGTATTGCGAAGAAGAATTTTAAAAGGATAAATAAGTATGAAACATTATTGGGTGAAGAATCAGCATAATACTTTTAATAAAATAAGGTTTTTATCTTATAATTTAAAGGAGGATTTTATCTATGAAAACTTATAAAATTGAATTAACTCTTATGCCTACTGGAAAGTATATTGGACGTAGATATATCAGTATAGAAATGAGAGCAGAGAATGAAGAAGAAGTAGGAAAATTCGCAGTAGAAACTATGTCTGTTATTTTAACACCAGATGTAAAAGTTATGGTAAGATCGGTTAAAGAATTATAAATTACTCTTTAATAGAAAGGAGAACATAATAATGATAAAAACACTTGTACAAGTAAAAGGGTATATAAAAAGTCAAGAAGATTATATTAAGGAATTTAAATCTTTGAAAGATATAGAAGAATTTGGACGTATTCATCCTAATTATATGATTGCTATTTATGTTAAATAATTTGTAAAAGTAAATTGCAATAATAAAACTACTTGACATTTATATTAACATTCTGTATAATTAATATAATGAGAAATAAAAACAAAGGAGGATTACATAATGATACCGAAAAGTATATTAGATTACGCAAAGGGAGTTTCACAATTAAAGAAAGATACTGGAATTGATTTATTAAGTTTTGATTGGAGTGAACCAATGTTAGAAACTGAAAATAGTTGTGTATATTTTCTAACTTGGGATAAGGAGAAGGGAGAATATATAGTAGAGCCAGGAGCAAGACAAGCTGAAGATTGTGAGGAAATAATTAGGAAAAGTAAGATTAAAGAATAAGGAGAGATTAAATTATGATGATTATAAGTTGCATAAATGCAATTGTATTTCAAGGTAGTAAAAATAGTGAGATGGTAGTTAAACAAGGTATAACATGTGTAAATGTAATAACAAATGATGGTGTTGAATTTAAAGGACGTGTATTATCTTTATGTTGTGATAGTTTTGCATTAAATAATGCTAAAAACGAGTATACAAAATTTATTCGTTTTAGTGATATTAGAGATATTTATTATTTTGATCCTTCAGAATTAGAAATGGATGAGGAGAAAGTAAAGAAAATAGACGATAGATATAAATCATTGAAATCAATTTACTGTGAATGTGGATGTGAAGTTGATTTAAACAAAGCATATTTAACAGAAGATACAGGAAAACCTATTTGTGATAAATGTAAATAAATTTAAATAATGACTAACAAATCATTTATTTAAATTAATCTTTAGTATTAATTTAGTGGTCTGGGCAACCACAAAAAGTTAATACTATTAAAATACCAAAATCCATTAGCATAAGTATTCCATGTATGTCTCCTAAGTTTTTTATCTCTGTCCATTTGATAAGATACTAAGTGGGCAGAGGTGATAAAATTAATGGAGAAGGAGATTATATTATGATTCATGATTTAATACGTGGTGATTGGTATGTAATAGAGATTATTGATACTTTTAAAACAGAAATGATTACTTCATATCGTAATTTTACTATCAGTGACGCAGAGAAAAATTTTGAAGAATTAAAAGTAAAATATCCTGAGAAGAATTTGCAATTGTTACTTGTAGTAAGTAGGTAAATAAAAGAAAAGGAGTGTTATTGATGCTAAATTTAAAATGTTCTGAATGTAATACAGAATTTACTATTAATAATGAAATAGAGAAAGGGACACATATTTCCTGTCCTGTTTGTCAAGTATTAGTTATGGATGGTTTTGATTGGGAAGATAGGAATAATGAAGATGAAAATAATTTTATCGGAAGTGATCAAGCCTACAAAGCATATCAAAAGATTCTATCTTATGATAATGGTGATGCAGCAATAGCAGAATACAACGAAATGGTAAAATTATTTGGTGATGGTGCAATTCATGAATTATTATTAAATGATTATATTATTTATAAAGATTATGCAGGAATTAAATATATATTTGTAGTATAATTTAACATAAAATTTAATGGGAAGGAGAATTAACCATGACAGATCAAGAAAGATTTAAATTATTCACAGCAGAATTATCAAAACTAAGTGACAAATATGGTATACTAATTACATCCGTAGGTGGTGTAACCATATTTGAAGAAGGTGAATTATTAGGAGTTAAATATAGTAATGACAGCACAAGCGGAGATTTACATCCGTATAGTTATAAAATAGTGAATAAATAGAGAATAGAGAGGAGAATTAACAATGAGTAAATATAGACCAAATAAACAAGGTATATGTATGGATTGGGAATTAGGAGAAGTATATAAACTTAATGATAAAACTATTGTGTGCGTGTATGATTCTTATTGTAATGCAGAAGTAGTAGGCTGTATAATATTAAATGGTGAACGACAAGGTGAACGTATTAAATTACCTAAAATAACTATATTACAGTCTAAATGTTTAAATTTGAGTAAATTGTAAAATATTAAATATTAACATAAAATGTCAGTTTGGTTCAAATATTGAGTGCTACAAACCCAATAAAATCAATGGTTTGTGAAATTGTAAATTTTGAATTTAACTTAAAATTAGTTGTTGCAATTATTTTTGCATTGTGTTAGAATAAATTAGTAAAAAAATTAAGGGAGTGGTAATATGAATAATATCTCTGTTGGTAATATATGTAGAGTAATTCATCCTGGTTATATTTATCCCTCATATAAAGATTTTGCTATTGAAGCTGAATATCCTGATGCATTAATTAGTGATTTACACAGTAGGAAATTAAAAAACACAATTGTTCGTGTTTTAGTTATTAAAAAGAAAAATTGTGTTTATCCTACATATCTTGCAGTTGTAGAATCTATTAATACACCAAATACTAAATTCATAATTGACATTAGAGCTATTGAAAGAATGGGGTGTTAATTATATACTAAAAGTATTTGCAATTATATTTTTATTGCGTTATAATAAATTAGTAGAAAAATTGAGGAGAACAAATAATGAAAATGATTGATTATATTTTGAAAAAGTATCCTGCAAATAGTAAAATAATAGTATCACCTACAGAAAATGAAAATATATTTCTTGTTACATCATTTGTATTGGGTAAAAATGGTTTAGATAATATTACAACATTTGCATGTACTGATGGAAAAGTTTTATTGCTTTATGATCCGTCAGTAGGTGAATTAACAAAGTATGATTGGGTTGAGGATAAGTGGGTATATTATAGTTGGACATTCAGCCAAAAAGAATGGTTTAATGAGTTTATCCAAACAGCAGATTACAAATCATTCTATAATAACTTTACGGGTTGGTTAGGTTAGGTTAAAATAAAATAACAAATTTATCCAATTTTAATTTAAATCTAGGTAAAAATATTTTTACGAAACTATTGACTATCTTTACAGCATAGTGTATACTAAATATAGTAGATAGAGCAGTAAAGATAGTCAGGAAAGGAATATCAAATGACAAAAATAACTATAGCACAATATATCCTAAATATTCTAAATAATCAAGAACGTGCAAAAAGTTGGTTAGCGGATAAGGTTGATATAAGCAAACAAGCACTAAACTATAAATTCAGTAATAATAGTTTCACTGCTGAAGAATTAGTTAGAATCGCTAAGGTTTTAAATATTAACCTTGAGGAATTAAAAGAAATTTAAATTTAAGGAGGATATTAAAATGCAAAGATATAACAAACTTTACTATCTTTTAGACTGTGCTATAATTGGTAGAGAAAGATTTGAGCAACAGTCCAGAGAGCTTGCCACAGAATTAAATATTAAAAATACTCCTTCCCTTAAGAGTATGAAAAAAGTTGTTGGTGATATGCTTCAGACTATTGAACCAATAAAGGTGAATGGTAATGGCATTATTTCACAGGCACAGAGAACCTTTAACCATAAATTCTATTACTTAGAGCAAGTTGCTAAGAAATTAGGAAAATCTATTTATCAAGTAAAAGAATTAATTAAATCAGGCAAACTTAATGCTGTTGATGTTTCTGGAATTGAAACAGAAGATTGTAAATATCGTGTATTGGAGAGCGATTTAGAATTATATATTAGTAAAACAAAAAAATTAGTATAAGGAGCTAAATAAAATGAAAAATTTTCAAATATAGGAATCTGATTTTAATCAAGAATCTGATCGTGGTGGTATGTTGATGCCAGAATCAGAAATATCGCAAATGGTTGATTGTGTTAATCAAGATTATTACTATATTACCGGATTATCTGTTGATTTAATTGATAGTCTCAATAAAACAAAAAAAGATTGGAATATTTACAGTTATGATAATCTAGTTGAATTTTTAGAAGATCAAGGTCATACTCTTAAAGAAATTGATCATCTATCAAATTCGGAATCATCGGAAGAATATTTATGTTTTGATATGACAGAAAAAATATTTTTCAATCTGGCTGATTGTGAAACTACTCCTTGGTATCAGTGGAGCGATAGTAGTAACTTAAAAGAGGAATGGGCAGGAGAAAATATTGGTATCACAAAGGTATCAGTGGAGGATGAAAAATACCTTGATTTAGATGAGCATGATGGTAGCAATATGTGTACTGGGGGTGTTAGATTTTACCATGAAACAGTTTATAAAGTGGTAGCACTAGATGGTAGCAAGGTTGATAATATGTATATGCTGTGTCAGTGGACGCAATACCAAGATGATCATAAAACTGCAAGGATTTTAACTCATAATGAATTGAATGAACATTTAAAGGAAATAGGATATAATATTGATTGATTTAGTCTGCTATTATTTTGCTCATTTGATATAATATAAGTGAGTAGAGGTGGCAAGATTGAGTTAAAAGGAGGATAATTAAATGTGTTCAAATTGGTGGGAGGATATTTATAGATTGACACAACCTACTAAGGGATATTTAAAAATTAATGACAATGATATATGGGTAGAATTCCCTATTGGAACTATAATTTTACCAATGCAACATTGGGAAGAAGGTGATTATATTCCTGTAGTTTTGTATATAGGTGGAGAGACCCCTATATTTTCAGCAAGAATTGTTCGTAATTATGAAAGTGAGTTAGCAGGTAATCTTGAACATTTCGATCTATTTTGGTTTAAGATTAAATTTAATGAATGGATGGATAGAGATTTATCAGACGAAGAAATAGATAATGAAAAATTTATTATTTACAATATTTTAAAATATGGTAATTAAATTCATGACGAAAGAAAACTTTTGTGTTAATTGGAGGTTATTATAAATATGAAAAATACTGTTTACTTAGTAAGTACAAAAAATACGAATGATAATGTGACCGCACAATTATTAGAATTTGGAAATGTGACAATTGCTGATAATAATTTGTATGCTATTTATACATTTGTTAAAAACAAAGAAAAAATAGAAAAATTACCTGGAGTAATAAAAGTGCAGAAAAATTATTTAGGGAAATTTGAATTTTAAAGGAGGAGTTAAAATGACAAATTATGAAAAGTTTATGAATATGAATATAAGAGAATTTGCAGAAACCAGACTTCAATGGAATGGAGAATTTGATATGCTTTCAAATGATACTATGAATACTTATAGTAATAATGATGAAGGAATAGAAAAGGCCATCCAAGATGAAATTGAATGGTTGAATCAAGAAGTGACAGAGGAAGAAGAATATTATACTCAAGATGAATTATCTGCTATGTGGCACAGTATGGGAAGAAGTGAATAAAAAATTTCTTTTGTGTTGAAATAGGAGGAGGTTTTTAAAATTAAAATTCTTAGTCTTGACTGGGATTATTTTATTGATTCAAATAGAGAAGAAAGGAATGAAATTTTCCCTTATGAAAAAGAAGGTATATTTGGATGGATAAAATGCTATGCACAAAATTACAAACATTTAAGAAGTATTAGAGTAAGACAAGAAGAATTAAATTATGTTATCAGTATTATAAGTAAGCAAAATAAACAAATCCCAATTTTAATCTGTGAAGATCATAGTTTGATTACATATCTTATACTAGAATTAACAAATAACAACAATAAATTACTTGACGTATACAATTTTGATTTTCATGATGATATTGGAGATTGTAAAGATTGTTTAAATTGTGGCAATTGGATATCTTATGGATA
>Ga0209318_1001786_pt1 | contig 12158 bp, 12 predicted proteins | sample RifGroE1_FD_183999 | JGI IMG/M metagenome (GOLD analysis project Ga0209318, IMG submission 183999) | Groundwater microbial communities from Rifle, Colorado, USA - Groundwater E1 (SPAdes) (version 2) | ecosystem: Environmental > Aquatic > Deep subsurface > Groundwater | place: Rifle, Colorado...
AATCTACTTTAATAAATACTTTTACAGGTTTATCCCATTTAATATTTAATTTTTCTTTAGGCAATGCTTCATCTCTAGGAAATCTTTTAATCCAAGTATTATATGTATCTGTACGTGCCATTGATAACCCACCATTATAAGCATTAATTGGTTTATACATATAATTCTCAGAAATAGGATGTATGTTAAAACACATAAATTCATCAATAGAAGGATTCAATGTTAATATTTCATCCTCTAGCCTAGAAATAATCTTATTCTTATAAGAGATTGTCTGCCCTCTACTTTTATTGCCAGTTTCTTTCTGTTTCTTAATTATCTCGTTTATGACTTCTGCAATGGCTAAAGCAAATGCTCCTTTACCACTATTAATTAATATTTGTTTTCTGTCAACTAATGAATTTATAATAATATTCTGAATACTATTCTTTTCCTTTCCATCTTTATTTTTATGATACAGCATACATTCACGATATTCATTCTCTATTAATTCTAAATTACAATTTTTAAAGGTATTCCTAATTTTCTTATTAGTAGAATACTTATCTAATTTTAATTCTTGCTCTTCTGTAATATTACTAGAAACATATGCACCATTGTGTTTAATAGAAGGGAGAACTTCTTCAAATACCCATTTTTCAAATCTTTCTGCTTCTGGTAATTTAGATTTTATTATAAGTCTATAGACATCACCTTCAGGGATTAAAGATATTTCATTTCCTCCATCTCTAAAGCTGTCGTGTTTTACGACACCCTTGCAATGTCTACTAATAGCATCTCTTGGATTGCTATATCCTAATATAGTTGCAACATCTTTAGCAATAAAATAATCCTTACCATCAATAGTAACCATTCTTAATTTACCTAAATCACCTGTAAATACTTGAATTTCATTTTTCTTTTCCATCTTAATAATTCCTCCTTATAATTTTATTTTATGTTAGTAAATCCTTTATCCAAAATAATTACCGTCGAAAATAATTATTCTGAACATAAAAAGAATTCACTAGAAAATGGTCAAAGCAATAAAAACTCTGACCATTCCCTTCGACGTTTGTTTTTATCTACTAACATAAAACAAAACAAAAAAGGAGATGTCAGAATAGTCATTAGACCACTCTCTAATAAATTCTTAGAGATAAATATAAAAAGGAGAGAATAATAAAACATCTCTCCTTAGTTTTTAAAAACTATCAAATTATTATCAATAAACTCCATATTTCACCTAAATTAACCACTCAAATTTCCTCAACACACATTTTATCCTAATCAAAATTAACTCTTGAAATAGCCATAAAATATCGCTATTTTATTAATATTCCAAATATATCCAACCTACAAACCCTTATAAATCAATACTTTATTGAGTATGAAAATTTAGACGATTTTTACTTAAAATTAACCTTAACCTATAATCAACCTAAAAAATCATAACCAAACAACAATTAGGTAACAATATATAATACCTAATATTACCTATTGTATTATTAAATATTTTGTATTATAATAAAAATGTAGTTATTGTTTAGAACTAATATTTTGGAATTTTTCTCCTAGCAAATAGTAACTAGGATATAGATATATATTTTCCTAGTGCTATTTGTTTTTATTTATTTTTATCATTAAACTTGACTTATTAAACTATATGTTATATAATTCAAACATCAAGCTGCAACTTAATTTTAAAACTCCGACACAAATAACGCTAGGTTTTGGATATAAATCCTTTCTTAGTGTTATTTGCTTTCTAATTTAAAATTTAGACAAATTCGGTATGAATATATTAATTATTGCTTCATTTGATTTAATATTGAACAGTTTATTTAAAAATTTCTTTAACTTATTTTTAATTATATTAAATTCTCCTTCAATTTGACTTCCTACTTAACTTATACTATAATGTATCTAACATAATATTAATTCTTCGCAGTTAAACTTTCTGCAAAATAACACTAGAATTGGGTATCCATACTGTCTAGTGTTATTTTGTTTTTAATTTAAAAGTAATAGTATCAAGTCTTTTTACCTTATCCCCTATCGTAAAACATGAAAGTGGGGGAGAAGCGAGAAGAGACAGTGTGTAAAAGGTAGAGGACTCTATTTGATTTTTCCACTAATATCAACATCAGATTTAATTTTACTATCACTTTTATTCATTAATGTTTCGACTGATTTAACTGCAACGCTCGCTAAAATTATTCCATTAATAAAATTTATAAAAATTGCTTCACCATTAAATATATTTTCTCCTAAAAAATGTTTAGAAGTAAATAGTAAAAACTCAGAAATCATGAAAACTAGATATTTTGTAGATAATGTTTTACCAAACGCTTTTTTATAGATGTTATCTACAATGTCTTTAAAATATTGTACTAGTAATACAACTACTAGAATTAAAGTTGTAATAGTAGATAGATTCTGAATTGAAATAAATTGTTCCATAATAGAACACCTTCCTTTTTATTAATTTTATCTTACTTATTATTTATTTTCTCTAACAATCTTGCCATCATAGTAAATAACAACCAATTTTCAGTTTTTTCATCCATTTTATTACTCCATAAATTACCATCATTAATAATACCGTTTTTAACTAAACTATCTAATGAGGTGATACCTGCGTCTTTCATCCATTTTTCTATTGCCATATCAATTAATTCCTCCTTGTTGTTGTTATTGTTTTCTACTTTTTTATCTACTATTTTTTTCTTTAGTCCCAATCCTAAAACCATTCCATTAGCGACTGAAATAGCTAACCCTTCTAAAAACTTATCATCTTTAAGTAATTTTGCATCGTTTACATTACTAATAAATAAACACTCAATTAAACATGCTGACATATTAGAATTCCTTAAAACTGCAAAATTTGCACGTTTTTTACCTCTATCAAATACATTGTATTGTTTCATATATTTCATAATTTCTGCATGTAAAATATTCTGTATATCTAATGATTTTTGTGAAGCATTATTATGTATAAATGATTCAAATCCTGTTGCTGTGCTAGTATTTATTGATGCATTAATATGTGTGGATAAGAAATAATCAGCTTTGATAGAGTTAGCATAATTCGTTCTATCGTTTAATGTTCCTCTTGGTGCAATTCTTATATCTACTTCGTAGTTAGATAATTCTTTTACTATACCTTCACCTATAATTTCCGTCAAATCCGACTCATACAATCCATTACCTACTGCACCACAATCTTGCCCTAATAATTTACCTTTATGACCGAAATCCACGCAAACCAATTTACTCATTAAAATAATCTCTCCTTTTATATTATTAATTTATTTAACAAGACGTTTTTTAAATCATCCTGTGATTTACCATGAAAATCTTTAGGGTAAAAACAAAGTAACGAGATGTTATTCTCGTTACAAAGTTTAATTTTATATTCTGCTTTTTCTTTATAATTTGTATTTGTTCTATTTATTAAACCAAATATTTCTATATAATATATTTTATCATTATAAATAAAATTAAAATCAAATCTCATTTTTCCATTATAATTTGGTATTACATCTTTATAATGTTTTTCTTTTCCAAATTCTATATTTAAATCATCTAAAACTATTGAAAATATATATTCATAATAAGAAAAATATTTTATACCATTTTTACTTTTAAAAAATAAATTTTTAGGAATTGGTAAATTAGCTAATTTCAAAGCATTATACCAAGACTCAAATCTTTTACAATATGTTGCAGTAGATGCTACATTATCATAATAAATTAAATCACTACTCATGGGTGTTCGTTGTAATTCATTTTCTAACCAAATCAAATCTAAAATTAATTCTTCATCTGTTTTTATAGTTTTATATAATTTACCACTATAAATATTTAATAAGTCAACTACATTTTTTATATTGCCAAATCTTCTCCTATATGTTTTTAAATTAGGAACATTATTATTTTTATCTTCTAAATCTATATGAGTTGGTAATCTACATAGTCTGATATAATATTCATAAAATATTTGTAATAATTCTTCATCTGTATATTTTTGTTTAAATTTGCCATTATTATGAAATTCATATAAATCTGCTTCTTTTAATACATCATCAAAACTATCAAAATACCTACGGAAAACTGATTGACTAGGTAAAAATTTATTAGATTTAGTATCTTTGGTTGTTGGTATTCTTCCATATTCATAAAAAAATTGAATTACACTAATAATTAAATCATCTTTAGAATAATTTTGTTTATACCATTTCTTATCTAATAATCCTGCTTTTTCTAATGAATTATCCCAACTGCCAAAGTGTGAAGTAAAAGTAGATGAATTAGGTACTCTTTTTTCAAAATCATCTCTTACAGGACATTTGCCTGTTTCTTTATAAAATTCTTGCAATATAATTATTAATTCCTCATCAGTATATCTTACATGAAATTTACTTTTATTATTCATAACAAATTCCTCCTTAGTTAAATAGTTAATAAAAACAAAAAAACTACATCAAAATAATGTAGTTTTAAATAAAAATATTAAATTATTAAATTAATCATCAATTACTTAATGTACCAACTATCCAATCCAAATTATCCATTATTTCTATTAAACAAAAACTGTCTTGCTTTTTGCATTGATTTATAATAATCATAATATTTACTGTTATAATATTCCATTATTGCTTTTTCTGATTGTTTATTATCGTTTTTAAAATATAATATAGATTTCTTTTCATATGTAATACAATCAACTAATTCAATATTTTTAAACATTAAATAAGCAATCTCACCAATATCTTTCGCTTTGTAATTTATTTTGTTATTAGTCATATAGTTAATCAATCCTTTATATTAATATTTTATTAATCTAATTCCCTAATTTACTTGCTTGATGTATTACTGTATAAATAGCCACACCTGAACTTATTAGTGTTGTAATTACAACACCTATAGTAATTATTGTCTGTGTACGAATTTTACTTTTACCTTCAATTTTAGTTGTTGTAATCTGAGTTTCATTATTTTGCTTGTTAATTATTAACGAATTAAGACTACCTAATATTAAATTATTACTAGTAGTAGATTTGGCATCCATCAATTTAATATCTGCACTCAATTCCTCTTGATTTTTAATAACATATTTCATTGCCTCTTGCTGTTGAACCATCCCCATCTCAATATGATTTATTCTTTCATCATGTGATTTAAGGATACTTCCAACTTCATCAAACCTTTCCTTAATTTGCTCTGTATCCACTTTACAACCATCTCCTTCCGAAATTTCACCAACTCCATCACAATTATTTTCATATTCCATATTGACTAACCTCCCATATTGTTGTATAATAATTTAGAAATCAATAATACAGTACTATTATTGATGGAAAAATAAGTGAGAAGAAGGGAGTATTTCTTCTCACTTCATATACATATTAATTTAAATAAAATTAATTTTAGAATCTCATTATCAAACATCCGCGAGAGCCTGCGAGCACCAGAGATGTTTATTATGAGATTCTATTTATATTTAATTTTAATAATATTAAGTTGTACTATATATGGAGAATAAACTAATATACTTTTTCTATCTACCTATAATATCCATTCTGCTTGTAGGTCAAAATCAAAACCTTCATCTACATCAAAAGTACCTGTTATATTTACAATAAATTGCATATACTTACGTGGTGGCAAACCAATTATTTTAATATTAGAAATTTGTGCATCCCCCAAAGATGCACCAGGATACCAAATTTGACCAATAGTGCTTATACTTGTCTTTTTATCATTTACTGCTTTAGCAATTTGTAGTGTAGGATGTAATCCACGCAAACGAACATCTAATTCTAAACCTTCTCCTGTTAAAAAAGTACCAGTAACTCCCCATATACGTCCAGTAACAATTAATCCTTTACAATTAGTTGGTGCTATTAAATTTATTGAAAGTGTACTATTATTATAAATTGAACGAGCAAATATTTCTTGAGTTGTACTACCTGACAATAATATAGAATTTTCAGATGCTCCTAATGGACTTACTTTACCAACTACAGTAATACTACCACTAACATAACTACTAATCCTTGCACGTATAGATTTACAAGTAGCAACATTAACTTTATATAAACCTATTGTAGTAGTTGTATTACTAATTATACCATCGTTTTTTGTTGCTAATATAGGATACCAATTTGTATCATCAATTGAACCTTCAAAAATTATTGTTGCCGAAAATATACCTCTAACTTCCAATACTGCCATTGCATATTCATTTACGTTTAGTAATATTCCATTGCCAATTGCTACAGCACCATTATGCATTATTAAATTAGTAGGGGAGTATCCACCTGTAATTGAAGATTCTGACTTAACTCTTAATGCTCTTGATGTTAAATCCTTGAACGTAGTTAAAATTTCATCGAGTGGGAAAATAGACATGTATAATCATCCTCCTTATAGTAGTTTCGTGTACAAATTCTTTTGCAAACAATTTATAAAATTATTCATAAAACTTGATTTTCTAATAATTCATTTACCAATAATATTTTATTATGCAGTACTTTAAATTTATCAATGGGAATGTCTTGAATATCCAAATTAAAAAAATAAGATAATAAACTTTCTATCCCTAAACTTGAATCAATAGAATAAGTAGTATCCCAATTTATATTTATACTATCAACTAATTCAATTCCATCAAATCCTTGCCAAATTGTATAAACTTCTGGAACGATTAAATTGCCTTGATAATCAAAAGCAAATTTATCAACAGTAGTATATTGAGTTGTAGAATTTAAAATATAATTAACAAAAATATCAATTTCATCAGTATCATCAAAAATTTGAGTGTCTAATAATTGATAAGTATCATCTAAATCTTCAGTATCTTCAAAAGAAATCCAAGTTGTAATTTTATTACCTTTTAATATTAATTTATTATCAGATGTAATTCTTACTATAGGAATTGACAATATATCACCACCTTTAATAATTATAAAGAGATAGAAATATTATTTCTATCTCTTTATATATTGTTATTTAGTTTAAATAGGATAAATAAATATATCATCAATAAGTAAATCGTAACTACCACGATTACTAATATTAACATATAATGTTCCTCTGGTATTTAATGGCGCTCCTAGTGGAACATAATATTCCGTCCATGTATCAGGTATTGTAAGTTCACTTCCTACTATTCTACCAGATATTGCACTACCCCAATTTGGGTAAGTCCCATTAAATGCACCATATGCCCATATATCCACAGATTGACCAACTGTTGCACATTTTGCCCAAAATCTCATCATAAGATGGTCAATCTGTGGGTTCCAGTTTACCTTACATTGTGCTCTACCAGGGGTAGCTGAAATACGCATACAATAACTATCACTGTATCCTGTTGTATTATCAATTGTAACAGTACCACTACCTTGGCCCCATCTACTATACATGCCATCAGCAATAAGATCTACATTATTAAAACTAGGAAATGAGTTTAAGTGACTATTTTCAGGATTCGCTATAGCATATCTTGATGTTGTAGGAGTCACAACATCAATCTCTCCATTGGTACGTTTTGTTTGTATATAATCTAATATTTCCCTTATACCAGTTAATGATAAATGATCAACTGTTCCTACTTTGTGTGGATGCCAATATAATGTAGCTACAGCACCAGACTTAGCAACATGATCTATTATTTTCTTATTAAAATCAACTGTATTTAGATCAAGTTGTATACGTGTATCAAAAATACCGTTACCAATTGATTCCTCTGTACTTACATTAAATCTGTCAAAATATTGCATTAATACCTGACCAAATTTACTATCTAATAACATAAAATTGCTAATATCAGGATACCCAGTATCAACAATAGAGTGTATTGGTATATGATAATTTCTTTCAATAGTCAATTTTCTCTCAATTATTATATTTACTGATGCATCAGTAAAATTTTCAAAATTAATTCCATGTAGTGCTATTTCTGTACCATTGCCATGCATTTCTTCTAACTGCGCCCATGTACAATGAGTTTCTTTGCCTATTTCAGTATATGGCACAGCAATTGAAAATGGCAATCCTCTACTTCTACAATCTGGATATGCTTCAGTATATGTTTTTAATTCTGCGTCATCTGTTTCTAAAGCAATAATACCTTTTGTTCTACTATGAAACATTCCTAAAAAACTCTTATTTATATACGATGGATACGATTTATATAAATTAAAATCACTTATATCAGATACTTTTATATTAGATACTGTTACTCCTTGGGGTGGGAATATCATCTATTTTCACCTACCTTTCTATCCATTTGATTTGCATTGTGGCATTTACAGAAAATTGTAAATTATATATACCTCCAGTTAACATGGGAAACTCAAAAGCATACCATGTATCAATTAAAACAATTGAACCACCATTTAAATTTTGCACTAAATTATCTACCGATAATTTAAGTATGCCTGCGCTATTCGAAGCTATCATTAGCACACTATTACCAGTTTTCGTAGGTATATAATTTGTCAAAATATTAGTATTCTCTGTTACAACCTTGTCTGTTTCATTTACAATAATATTACCTGTTAGTTCAGCAGATACTTTTAATGCTCCATCATCATTAGTTTTTATTGTTTCCATTGTTGTTCCATCAAACTTTTGACCTTGAAGACCAACAAAAAATCTTTTTGTTCCATCTAATAGATTAGATAGTGGAAAAATCAATTAAATCATCCTCCTTTTAAAATAAATAAAAGAGAGTATTATTACTCTCTTAAAAATAAAAATATAAAATATGTAAATTTAAATTGCGATAAAACTTCCTCTAGTGTTAATAATTTAAATTTAAATTAATTTAGTTAAAATTCTATATCCAAACTATTTAAATTTGTATTATGTCTAATTGTAAATCCACCCAATTGAATTAAATTTTCACCCATATCTAAGTTACCTGTCATTGTACCTCCAGATTTAATTAATGCTCCACTTGTGATTCTTAGATTTTCAGCTATAACTCTCGCTGATTCTTGATTTTGTCTAATTATTTCTTCATTATTCACAGTATTATTTGTACTAGTTAATAAATTAATAATATCTTCGACATTAATAATTTGTTGCCAATATACTGTATCTGTTAATAGTTTATTACTATTAGGCAATTCATTTATATACATATAAGCAGAATTATTATTATATGTAACAATATTACGTTTGTAATAAATAGTTTCAGGATTATAAACACCTTTATTAATTAATTGGTCAGAAATAGATAGATATAAATTAGCATTATCCACTACTTGATCAAGTGTTTGTAAGATTTCATCAGAATCACTTACTTGTGTGAAAATTCTTTTTATATTCAAATAATGAGCACCCGTTCCTTTATAACTAAAAGAAAGAGTTAATCCATTTTTACTTTCGTGAAATAAAACTAATGCCTCATTATAATCAACTTGATATTGATTTTCACTAGGAACACCAGTTGTTTCAATCCAAGTTATATTTTGCCCTGACACTTGAACTTTTGTAAAAGTATCGGGAATTTCACTTAGAATTGCTTTATTATTTATAATTTGTTGTGATTCTTGTATATCTATATAAGGATCATCTGGTGTTCCTTGCCTACGTCTTGAAATTACAGCAGTATTAAAATCAAAAATTGAAATATTAATCACACTCCTTTTATTTTATATTTTTATTATTCTATTGCATTAAGGCAACTAACTATATTATTTAAATCTGAAGCCAAAATATAATCTGCATCATTTGGATCAATATATTTAAATGTAAAATTTTTATGTGACTTTTGTTTTCCGTGAAGGCAATTACTAATTTTTCCTGCATCTAACCCATATTGTCTAGCACATTCTATTTGTGAATAAAAAAATTCAATATGTTTACCTTCTAATGTGCAAATATAAAAATATTTAAATGCATTAATTAATTTTTGCTGTAATAATTCATCATTAAAATGTTCTTTGAAAATAAATACATAACCATTGCTTTGCTTTTTTTTATTTAATAAACAATCAGAAATACAAGATTGAGATATATTTAATTCTTCTGCACATTCATATTGATTTATCCATTCACCAATAAAATTTCCTTTCCAGTTATAAATAAAAAATGGTTTTGCACCTTTTAAAATTAAATTTATTAATTTGTTTTTCATATTAGAATAATATATTTTATTAGATAAACTAATCTTTTCAATTGTTTCTTTAGATAATTTTACTCCTTTTCGATTACCTATTTTACCTTTGTTTGCTATACTAATTTTATTTTTTGTTTCTATTGAAAGTGATTTTCCTAAATTCGCTCTTGCATTATTCATTCTCATTTTATTTTTAGTTTCTTCTGTACAATATTTTCCTTTATTTGCCTTACTAATTTTATTTTTTGTTTCTTTTGTGTGGCTATAACCAATTATTCCATCTCCACCTAAAGTCATATTATACCCATTTGAATTTTCTACATGAATGTATGTATTATAATATTTAATCCAATATTTTTCTTTTTCATTTAATTCTTCTGATGTTTCAGCAGTATCAATAACTAACCATTTAATTAAATCCCACCCATATTTTTTTATTGCTCTATAAAAAACATAATCTTCATGATAATAATTTCTTTTATGTTCTTGTTTTCGTTTATTTAAATTATATACTGTTTTTCCAATATAACTTTTACCATTAAGAAATAATGCTCTATAAATAATTATAATTTATCAATCTCCTAACTATTTAATATCTTCTAATATCTCTTTTAATTAAAAATGTTATATTATAAAATACTGTTTAAAGAATCTTTTAATAAGTTTATATCACTAGCATATATTATATTGCCAGGACTCTTTGTTGTTGGTGGACTAATTGGAGGAGATATATCATATATATTATTCCTAACCTCATTAAACAAATTAGCATAAAAAATACCTCCACTAGTAACATTAGTAAAGGTAAAAATTGATAAACTTTTATATTGTCTAAATTCATTAATTTTTTCACACAATGCATTCCATTCTGACGCAAGTAAATTAGTTGTAGGATCTCCTGCAATTTTAGGAGTAGTCCAACTAAAATTACTTGGTCTATCTGATGCAGTAACATATAAGTCATTACTCCAATTTACACTTTCTAATAATGTACTATCTACAGTATAATAAGTTTTTGCATTAAATTTATATTCTAAATCAGTAGTTAATCCTGTCCATGTTACAATTCTTGTACCATTATCATAGTCTGCTTTATTTATATCTATGTATTCTGGAGTAATACCATTTTGATAAGCATACACTCTAATATATTCCCAATTACCAATCATTCCATTAGATAATTGGATACTGATACTATCAACAGTTACTCCAGATGTACTAATATTTCCTGGCGATTTAGGAGCAGTTGTTCCAGGATTTTCTATAGTATAATCTGATTCTCCTAAACTATTAATACCTTTAACAGATAAATCATATGTTACACCATATTCTAAATTATTTAATGTATATGTTGTATTTGTAATACCAGAAATAGTATGATATACACCATCATAATTTTTATATCTTAATGTATAAGAACTAGCTCCTACAGAACTTCCCCAGGATAGATTTAAACTCCCTTCGCCTCTTGAAACAATTATAGGAGCAGAAGATGGGATATATGGTATTTGTGTTGTTACGTATAAATCATTAGACCAATTTACACTTTCTAATAATGTACTATTTGCAGTATAATGAGTTACAGCATTAAATTTATATATTGTATTTATTGTTAATCCTGAGAATGTTATAACTCTTTGACCACTATTATAATTTGATTCAGATAAATCTAAATAACCTAATAAATTATTTAAATTATCATATTTATATACTCTAATATAATCAAAGTTTCCAGACATTCCATCTGCAACTCTAATATCAGCATCATTAGCACTCACTAAAGGGCATGTTATATTCCCTGGGGATTTAGGTGCTGTTGTTCCTATATTTTCAGAAGTATAATCTGAATTCCCAATAGCATTATAAGCATATACTGAAAAACTGTATTCGCTACCATATTCCAATGAAGATACTGTACCAGTATTAGTATTAGTTCCTAAAAATTTTCTATTTTCAAAATAACCAACTGGATAATATCTTAACATATAACTTACTGCTCTCGCAGCATCTCCCCAAATTAATTCAAATCCACCTTCTATTC
>Ga0209318_1001789_pt1 | contig 12154 bp, 11 predicted proteins | sample RifGroE1_FD_183999 | JGI IMG/M metagenome (GOLD analysis project Ga0209318, IMG submission 183999) | Groundwater microbial communities from Rifle, Colorado, USA - Groundwater E1 (SPAdes) (version 2) | ecosystem: Environmental > Aquatic > Deep subsurface > Groundwater | place: Rifle, Colorado...
ATTTTTAGCTAATAGTAGTGGTATTAGTCTAGGTCATGCCAATTATGCTGACGCACCTTTCCGTGTCAATCTTCAAGGTCAACTAACTGCAACTAGTGCAAATATAACTGGAGCAATAAATTGTACTTCTCTTAAAATAAATAATTCAAATGCTTTAACTTTAGATGGACTAAAAATATCAGGATTATTTATAGATAAAATACAGGCAAGTCAGATTGATGTGACAACAGCGAAAATATCATCTGCTCAAATTGATAAAATAACTGCGAGTCAAATTGATGTTACAAATGGTAAAATATCTACAGCACAGATAGATAATTTAGTAGTGGGATCAAATGTGACGATGGGAGCAAACGCGTATATATCCTGGAATAATGTTACAAATCAACCATATATTCCTACACTTCCTTCATATATAACTTCTACTAAAATTACAGCAACTACAATTGAATCTCCAAGTATTACTAGTGGAACTATTACTGGAGGGAGTATTAATGGAAGTATAATTGCAATAGGGTCAAGCAATAATATATTTAAAGCTGATAGTAATGGAATTTATTTGGGAAATGCTGTATATGAAAACAGCCCCTTTAAAGTGTCTATGGCAGGAGAATTGACAGCAAGTAATGCAACAATATCTGGAAAATTTCAGACATATGTTAATAGTACATTAATAGCAGAATTATATAAGGATACTTATGGAGGACGTTTAAAATTATATGATAGTGATTATGGATTTTTAAATGCTATTATTGGTTCTGAAGGTAGTGCAACAAGTAGTAATACAGGTGGAACAATACTATTATTTAATGATTGTCCATATGATACTTCTCCTGGATGGGATGGTTCTTCCGGTTATACCCCTTATGAACGTGTGGCGATAGGAATTATGAAAGAAACTATAAATTATAAAGAAGCAGGACAAATGGTATTATTTGGTAGTAACAGTTTAGATGATAGTGCTATTACTAGAGTTTGGTTACAAGCGGCTTCGATTTTCGGTGATTATGGCAGAATAAGCTTACATGATACAGCAGGTACTACACAAGTTATACTTAAAGCAGGAGGAACTTATCAATTAAGCGTTGTTGGTGATGCAAATATACAAGGCACTTTACATGGAAAATTAGATCAATTAGATAGTCACAGAATATTTATTAGGGGGATTGACAGTGGTGATCCTGCATCAACAAATACAGTAAATAATTATGATTTATGGTTTGATACAACAATGCATAATATAAAAATGAGATTAGATAATTCTTGGGTAATATTTTAATATTCATGACTTAAAATTAAATATTGGAGGAATAAAATTGAAATTAAAACTTGGAGAATTAAATATTGTTTTAGAAAGTTTAAATAAATTAATTGATAAAGAAATTCCTATTAAGACATCATATAAATTAAGTAAATTGACAAAAAAAATAATTGATGAGTATAGTATATATGAAGAAAATAGAATGAAATTAATTAATAAATATGCTGAAAAAGATGTAGATAATAATATTATAATTAACAAAAAAGATAATAGTACTACAATGATAGGTGAAAATAAGATTAATTTTAATAAAGAATTTACTGAGTTAATAAATATTGAAATGGAATTAGAATTTGAAAAAATTAAATTGGATGATCTAGGGGAAATAAGTATCTCTCCTAGAGATTTATTATATTTAAATTTTTTATTTGATGAAAATGATTAATATTAAACAAATTACAAAAATAAATATATAATATTTTTTTATTAATTCAATGATAATACTCTTTACAATTGTAATCTTATATGATAAAATCTATATAAATTACTAAAAAGGAGAGGATATTATTGAGTTTAAAAAAATGTTTTATAATATTATCGTTATTATTAAGCGTATTAAGTTTATTTTGTGTAATGAATTCTAAACCAGTTTTTGCAGGAACCTCAGTAGTAAATAATGTTTATAATGTTTATACTGTATATGCAAATAGAACAAATATACCAACTGATAGAATATGGATAATAACATTTGAAGAAGATATGATAATGACCAATTTATCTAAGTATATTTATGTCACAACAGACGAAAATGGTAAGAATAAAGTTAGAGGAACAAAAGTTAAAATAAATCCAGATAATCCTAGTAAATCTATGTTATTAAGTCCTCCATCGAAAGGTTGGCTTGCAGGAAAAGTATATTATTTATTTGTTGATAAAAATATTAAATTAACAACAGGTGAAACAACAATGCCAAGAACAGTCAGAATGAAATTTACTATAATAGATGATGAAGATATTGCAATTAATGCAAATAAAACATACAGCAGGAATATAGAAAATGAAGATAGTATGATTAAATAGTATATTAATAATATCAATAATTCTAAAACTACCTAAGATTAATTTAGGTAGTTTTTTATTATTATATAATAAATGTCAATAATAACTATCTTTACATTTGTAATTTTATATGATAAAATTAATAAATTACTATAAAAGGAGAGTGTTTTTATTGAAAACAAAAAACTATCTTATTATGTTAACGGTATTTATTTTATCAGGTCTATTATTCTCAATACAACCAAGTGTATCATTTGCAAATTCAAATTCAGTTGCGGAATCAGTATATAATGAATATAATGATTATGCTGATAGAGAAATAACAAAAGAAAAAATATGGACAATAACATTTAGAGAGAAAAAACCCAAATCAAGGAATTTATCAAGAAATATTTATGTTGCAACTGATGAAAATGGTGAGAATAAAGTTAAAGTAACAGTTATAATTACTAAAAATGATGCTAAGGTTATAAAAGTTAGTCCTCCATCAAGGGAATGGACAGTAGGAGAAACTTATTATTTGTTTGTAAGTAAAAATTTAGAATTTACAAATAGTACTATGCCATTACCTAAGACAGTTAGAATGAAATTTACTATTTTGGAAGATGAAGTTGTTGATGGTTTGAGAGCAAATAGTAGATATAGTAGGAGTAGAAATATTGATAGTGATAGTGAAGATGAAGTTTTGGAAATTATAAATTAAATAGTATTGATTAAAGAGAAGTAGTTTTTCTACTTCTCTTTTTTATTTTGTAGAAAGGAGAAATACTTTATGACATGGACAATTAGTGATCCAATTATTTCTAAATTAAGAAAAGGAATAGTTGGAGATGAATTTATACCTATAACAGAAACACATACTATTATTAATGGTAAAATTTTACTTACTGAATTACCAGATTCTTTTCAAAGGGTACAAATAGATAATTATACAGAAGTAAATAATAATAATTTACCATTGTCATCCAATCAATTTTTAGTAGATTATATTAATGGTATTATTTCTTTTAATATTTCTGAAAATAATAAAGATTTAATTTGCAATTATTTCGGAAGAGGTTGTCAATATTTTCCTGTTTCAAGAGTTTGGACAATAATTGAAAATAATAATGTTACTCAAACACTTCAAGAATTCATTAACGAAGGACAAATAGCAATCGAAGCAATGGAACAAGTTGGAGATTTGCAAGAAAAAATCGATCAAGCAAATATTCTAGTAATAGATTTAGAAGAAGATATTACTATAGCAACAAGTAAAAAATCAGATTTAGAAACATCAATTACCAATGCAAATTCAACAAAAAGTAGTTTAGATACATCAAATACAACTGCATTAGAAACTAAAAATAATCTTGATTCAAGTAACACAACAGCAAATACAATAAAAACAAATTTGGATTCAAGTATATCAACAGGTGATAGTTTAAAAATAAATTTAGATAATGATATAAGCACAGGAAATACTCTACATACAAACTTACAATCTGATATTACTAATGGAACACAACTTAAATCTAATTTAGATATAAGTATTGGAAATGCAGAAACAATAAAAATAAATTTAGATTTGAGTGCAGTCGATGCGACAAATATAAACAACATTTTAAATGAAACAATTGAAACAGGGAATACATCAATACAAGAATTAAATGATATAGGTACTGCATTTAGTTTATATGAAAATTATGATCCTATTCATAATTATATTCCATTAAATAAAGTACAATATTTGGGAAGTAGTTATGAAAATAAAGTTGCTTGTACTGGTATATTACCTACAAGTACTGATTACTGGTTATTGATTTGTGCAAAAGGAATTGATGGTTCAATAACTTCTATTTCGTCTGCAAATAGTGATATATCAGTAGCAAATCCAACAACCACACCTGAATTAACTTTAAATAGTGGTACTTCTGCTAATCAAATAGTTAAATTAGATAACAATGCTCAAGTTACTGCTGATATTTTAAAAGATGGTACTAATAATAAAGTATATACATCTACAGAAAAAACAAAATTATCAGGAATTTCTGATGGTGCAAATAAAGTAGAATCTTCTATTACAAATGGTAATATAAAAATTGATACTGTAGAAACAAATGTTTATGCCCATCCTTCTGGTGATGGCAATTTACATGTTCCAGAAACAGGTACTATAAATAATAATAAAGTGTTAAAGTCTGGTGATACTGCTGGAAGTGCTACATGGGAAAATGTTGATTATAGTGAATTAACTAATAAACCAACTACTTTATCAGGATATGGTATTACAGATGCAGCTACATCTGATCAAGGTGTTAAAGCTGATACAGCATTGCAATCTTCTGATACTGATACAGCATCTACTGTTAATAAAATTGTAAAAAGAGATAGCAATGGTAATATAACAGGAAAACAAATTATTAGTGATGTTGCTCAAGGTACTGCTCCATTAGTAGTTACAAGTACTATTAAAGTTGTAAATTTGAATGCGGAACAAATTGATGGATTAGATTCTACTGATTTATTACAAACATCACAATTAGGACAAACAGGAGGCGTGGCAAAGCAGGATGATTTAATTAGTCATATAAATGATAATGGAGGAATTCATTCTCCTGGAGTATTACGTCAAGCAATTATAAATGATAATTTTGATAGATGGCAGAGGGGTACGAGTTTTACTAATCCTTCTACTAATGCTTATACTGCGGATAGATATTTTGTAAGTTATTCTGCTGATGGTGGCATTTTACCTGCTAATATAATTCATTCTAGACAAATTCTTACTTCAGGAGACATACCAAATTCCTATTATTTTTACAGAATTAATGTAGATAGTGCCGGGAGTGGATTTGGTATAAATTCAATCTATCGAATAGTTCAGAAAATAGAAAATGGTACTAAGTTATTGTGTGGATTAAATAAAAAATTAACATTGTCTTTTTGGGCGAGAAGTTCTATTACTAATAAGAAATTAGGAATTATTTTCACACAAGATTATGGAACTGGAGGAAGTCCTAGTACATTGGAAACAATAACTGGACAAACATTTGCGATTACATCAACATGGACAAAGTATACTTGCACCATTACAACAAATACTTTAGCTGGTAAAACATTTGGTACTGATAATAATGATAATTTCAGAGTACAAATAGTATCATTATGGGGTACAAGCATTGCCAGTCTTGTTGGCGATACAGTAGCAGAAACCTTCGTAGGTGCAGGAAATATCGATATAGCACAAGTACAACTATGTGCTGGAGATGTAGCATTGCAGTTTGCGCCGAAGAGTTTTGGCGAAGAACTGTTAGCTTGTCAAAGGTATTGTTATCAAATAGATCCATTAATTCAATTGCCTAGCACATCTTACACAACTAACGATATTTATTTTTGGCTACCAGTTAATGTTCCAATGAGAATTGCACCAACTCCTGTTTTTGGAGTGGAAGGTACTGATTGGCAATTAATAACTCCTTCTGGTACTGTTCAAACTGGATTTAGTTTAACTTTAGTAAGTAGCTCCACTAAGGGAGTTCTTATTAAAGCAACTAAAACTTCTCATGGACTTACGGATGCAACACTTAAAACACTAACCGACATCAATAGATTAGATGCTGAGTTATAGGAGGTATATAATGGATTATAAACATTACATTCGCATAAATACAGATAGTCTAATTATTAAATCCTTCTCAACTGCCTTTGAACAGCCGCAGGAAGGAGATATTCTCATCTGTGAATCAAATGGAAGACATTATAATTTAGATTTATTTAATATAAATGGTATTCCTAAATATGAATACATAGATAATCAAATAATATTAAGACAAGACATATTAGAAATACAACTAATCAATGTAAAGAATACTAAAATAATTGAATTAAATAATATATGTTCACAAGAAATTGAAAAAGGTTGTCTATGTGTAATAAATAATCATTTTTATAGATTTAACAAAGATGAAGATCAATCGAATTTTGCAGCACAATTTTTAGAAATACTTGATGGTACTGCACCAGAAATAATTTATTGGAAATCTGAAGATGCAGGTATAATCCCTTTAAGCCAAGATAATTTTAAATCAATTTACAGAGAATTAGGTAATAATCAGAAAAATTTGATAGCAAAGTATTGGGGTTTAAAAATGCAAGTATTGAATTTAACAAATATTGAAGAAGTATTATCTGTAGTGTGGGCATGAATATATGAATAATATTCAATTTGGAAATATTTTATTTTATAGTGGAAATAGTATATTTAGTAAAGTAGTTAAATGGATAACTAATTCTCAATTTAGTCATTGTTCTATTGTGATTGATAAATATCATATTGTTGAAATTTCTTGGAATTATAAGTTGAAAATAAGACATTTGCATTATAAAGACAATGAATTTGTAATTAAAAGATATATTAATGAATTATCTGAAGAACAAAAACAATTAATGTATGAATTCATTATTGATAAATTAAATACTGAGTATGATATTATTCAAACAGTAGGATATTTATTTAAGAAAATATTTGGAGTTAAAGTTATTAATGATAGAGAATTATATAATTGTAGTGAGTTTGTTGATGTATGCTATAAGAGTATTGGAATTGATTTGTTAGAAAATGATTTTGAAAGTACAGTTTCTCCTGGAGAATTGTTTAAAAGTGAAATATTGGTTAAGATTAGTTAATTTGCATCAAACAAACCTTTTATCATGATCTGTGATTTTACAAAGTGTTGATTTTATTGGGTTTGTGATGTGTGAGGATTTTTGATTATTTTTAATTTTTGGTATTTATTTTTAGTTTTTAATTAATTTTTAGTATAATTATTTATTTTATACCTATGTATATGAAGTGAGAGTAAATACTCCCTTACTCTCACTTATTTGTTTTATCAATAATAATTCTGGTATTATTGATAACTATTGTGATTATATCATTAAGGGAGGGTAAAAGTCAATATGGAATATAAAAATAATTTTTATGGAGTTGGTGAAATTTCGGAAGGAGATGGTTGTAAAGTGGATGAAGAATTGATAAAAGTTAAAATTGATGAATTTGGTAATTTAATTAAGGGACATGAGGAAAGGATTGTTCGTATCGAAGTTGGGATGGTTCAACAACAAGAGGCAATGAAATATGTAATAAAAAACCAAGAAGAATTGAGTGCAGACATTAAATTGATGGATTCTAAATCTACAACTAACAATAATTTGATATTAGGTAGTCTTAATTCGCTAATAATTAATAAGCAAAATAATGAAACTCAGATTACAACAACTAAAATTGAAGGTAAAAGTAAAATTCGCACACAGACGATAATTACTATAGGTGCTGTAATTACAACTTTAATAAGTTCAGGTGTGACTATTTATACCATGATGCATCAAGTAGTTAAATAAAATTTATAAAAGGAGGAAATAATTAATGATAATTTTGGTAGATATAGGTCACGGAATAACTTCACAGTATAAATTAAATGATCCAGGTGCTTGTGGCAATAATTTAATAGAAGCAGATTTAAATAAGATTATTTCTAATGGAGTAATAGATCGTCTACAAAATAAATATATTTGTGAAATTATAGTATTGCCTAGAGGTCAATTATCTGATAGAACAAATTATGCTAATAAAATTAATGCTGATTATCTTATTAGTTTTCATTGTAATTCAGCAACAAATATTAATGCAAGTGGTTGGGAATCACATATTTATACTAATCCTTCTAGCGAATCTATAGAATATCAAAAGATAATACATAATGAAGTAATGAATTATTTGAAAAATTATAATATAATTGATCGTGGTATGAAGAAAAGTAATTTTCATATTTTACGTGAAAGTAATATACCAGCAATTTTGTTGGAGAATTTATTTGTAAGTAATGTAAATGATGCTAAATTACTTAAAGATAATAAATTTTTAGATGGATTATCGAATAGTATTTGCTATGGACTTGTATTGGCACTAGGATTAAAACAAAAAGATAATAAAGAAGTTAAGGAATTGGAAAATATTATACAAAATAATAATATAAATATACTAAATACAAAAAATTCTACAGGTATAGTAATTGATGATAATAAAGTAAATATTGAAAATTATATTATTAATGATCATATTTATGTTCCTTTAAAAGATATTTGCAACACATTTCAAAAAGAATATAAATGGGATGGAGAATCAAGAATAATTAATATTAAGTAAATATATATTTTGGAGATGTTTTATTAAGTATCAAAATGAATCATATAAATATAAAAACAAAAATACAATATAAATAAATTATAATAAAGAAGGTGAATTATATGACAGATAAAAATATTATTGCTTTTCTAGTTGTAAGTATTGTAGTTATTTTATTTGCTAGTTTATATATTTTTAGAGCAGATATTGATATTGTAAAACAGATAATAACGGCACTTTTAACATCTTTTACTGCATTGACAGCATATTTCTTTACTAAACATAATCCTAGTGGGAAAGAATAATTAGTTTAACCTCCTCTCTCTTTTGGTTTACCTCTCCCCTACCACTCACCCACCACTTCTATCATTGATTTTTGGTAATTATTTGGCAATAGGGTATAAAGTAATTTTACTTGACAGTGTGAGTGAATTATTAAAATTAAAAAACAAAAAACACTAGATAAGATGGATACCCAATTCTAGTGTTTTTTGCCGAAAGTTAATCTTGCGAAAACTTAATATTGTGTTAGATATATTATAGTACAAGTTGAGTAGGAAGTCAAATTTAGATAACATTAAAAGTAAAAACACTAGGATTTTAAATACATATTTCTCCTAGTGTTTTTACGGTTTTAAAATTAACTTGCAGCTTGATATTTGTATTATATTATATTTAGTTTAATAAGTCAAGTGTTAATAATTTAATAAAATTGTTGATTTATTCAAAGTCAAAATTTTAATTTAATATTCAAGAAAATTCGCTTCGCTCATGACTTTTAATTTTGTCACCCAGCCGTGGCAATTTTATAAATTCCTATACTCTAAAAAAAGTATAACCCTCACTATAATAAGCAAGGGTTATACTTTGGGATTTTCTTTTCCTTATCCTTTTAGTGGTTAGAAATCTCTTTCCCGACAATTTAAATATATTCAGTGGGAATAAACTTATGACTAAAATTTTAAAATTAATTTTTATGATATTTTTATAGCTCGATAGTAAATATATTTTAATTTTAGATGATTTTTCATAATATTTCATACTTAATAAACCATTGTATTATAAGGATTTGTAGTTTGGATATATTTGGGATATTAATATAATTACGATATTTTTTGGTTATTTCGAGAGTTAATTTTGATTAGGATAAAATGTGTGTAGAAGGAATTTGAGTGTGGGATTTAGGTGAAAATATGGAGTTTATTTTTGATTTTTATGGTTAGTGGAGAGAGGATTATTATGTCTTTCTCTTTTTTGTTTTGTTAAATTTGATAATCTTACTAGATGCATTGATAGACTGATCATTTATCAAAAAGGGAGTCATCCTTTCTCTCTGCATCTAGTTTTTATATATTTTATATATGTATTAAAAAAAGGATAAATAATTAAAAATAAAATTGAAAAGGATGGGATGTAAAAATGTTAGAGATAAATAAGGTGTATAATAAAAATTGCATTGGTGAAAATGGAATGTGTTTGATTGATGATAAGAGTGTGGATTTAATTCTTTGCGACTTGCCTTATAAGAAAACTGCAAATTTTTGGGATTCTATAATTCCATTTGATAAGTTATGGATGCAATATAAAAGAATTATTAAAGATAATGGTGCGATTGTACTTACAGCAATGCAACCTTTTACCTCTATGTTAATTATGAGTAATTTAGAAATGTTTAAATATGAAAGAATTTGGTGCAAAGATAAACCTACTGGTTTTCAAATAGCAAAAATAAAACCATTAACTAAGCATGAAAATATATTAATATTTAGTAAGGGTAAAGTTACATATAATCCTCAATTTGAAGAATCCAAACCTATGAATACAGTATATAAAAGAGGTGGAGATAAAAGTAATTCTGTTGCTTGTGGAATTAGCAGAATAGATACTAAAAAAGAAGATTTAAATACCACTAAAAGATACCCTACAACATTAATTAATATTAATACAGTAAATAATAATTCAAAAGAAAAACTTCCACATCCTACTCAAAAACCAATTACTTTATTTGAAAATTTAATAAAAACTTATTCTAATGAAGGAAATTTAGTATTGGATAATGCAATGGGAAGTTTCACAACTGCTGTGGCAGCAATTAATACTAATAGAAATTTTATAGGATTTGAAAATGATGATAAATATTTTGAATTAGGATATAAGAGATTAGAAGAATTGAAATTGAATAAGGAATTAATAGATTGATAATATAATATAATTATATTTAATATTATATGAATTTATTAAAGGCACTTCTTTACTGAGGTGTCTTTTTTTGTTTTTTATTTTCAAATAAATAATAAGGAGATTGATATTCATGGAAAATAAAATTCCTGTAGTTACAATACATTCACAAGCAATGGCTGGATTTTTGATGCTTCACAGATTTATTCTAATTGATCAACGTGAAGATTTAAAAAATAAAAATAAGAATGTATTTATATTCAAAGATTCTAAAGAAATAAGAAATGCAATGAAAAAATATTCAGAACAAAAAGAAATAATAAATAAAATCATATTCGGTTAATTCTAATATTCTTATTCAAAGGAGGTTATTCAAATAGTATGGGCAAATACATTTCAGATATTATCACATCAGATAATATAGATAAATGGAATTCTAATAAATTAGTATTTATAGAAGCATCAACGGGAAAAGGAAAGTCACATTTTATTAAGCATACTCTATCAAAACATAATGAAAATAAGAAAATTTTAATATTAGTTAATAGAACAATTATCAAGAAACAATCAGAAATAGAAATAGGCAACAATGAGAATATTACTATAAAAACTTATCAGTTACTATCAGAATTATTAGTAACTAAAAGTGCTAAAATTGCAGATTTTATAGGTTTTGATTATATAATTTGTGATGAAGCACACCATTTTTGTGAAGAAAGTGAATTTATATTTAATACTGATGTATCATTTAATTGGGTGATGAATCAAAACGCAATTAAAATATTTATGACAGCAACAGGAAAATATATCAAAGGGTATATTTTAGATGAATTAAAATTAAAAATAGAACATTATTACATAGAAAATAAATATGATTTTATTGAGAAATTATATTTTTATGAAAACGATAAAACTATAGGTAAATTATTAATTGATTTACCAGAAGATGAAAAAGCAATATACTTTACTAGTGCGAAGAAAGCACATGAAATGAGTGAAATACTTAAATCATGTGTTTTTTACTGTTCTAATAACAATTATAATTATTGTCAATATGTTAATCCTGAGAAAATAACTTATATTGAAGAAAATGCAAAATTTGAAGAACAGGTGCTTTGTTGTACGAAAGTTGCAGACTGTGGCTTTAATTTATGGGATGAAAAAATTCAACACATAATCGTAGATATTGCTGATTTATCAAGTATTATACAATGTATTGGACGTAAAAGAATAGTTTTCGGAGATAAAATTATATTATATATAAAAGATAAAAAAGGAAATGCTATTTCTCGTAAGTTAGAAAATTTCCAAGAGAAAATAAAATATGCTAATATTATACTTGAAAAAGGTGATATTGCATTAATAGAAGAATATTCACATAAAAATACATATGGAAATTTAATTTATGATATAGTGAATAGAGAAAAATTAAGGATTGAGAAAAAAGTGAATCCATTGATGCATTATACATATAATCAAAATATAATGTT
>Ga0209318_1001790_pt1 | contig 12150 bp, 12 predicted proteins | sample RifGroE1_FD_183999 | JGI IMG/M metagenome (GOLD analysis project Ga0209318, IMG submission 183999) | Groundwater microbial communities from Rifle, Colorado, USA - Groundwater E1 (SPAdes) (version 2) | ecosystem: Environmental > Aquatic > Deep subsurface > Groundwater | place: Rifle, Colorado...
TATATATATTATAATAATTTAATAAAAAAAGAAGGAAAAAGGCAGGTATTTAGCGACTTTAAGGCTGGGACAAAGTTGGGACAGAATGTTGTGTGAAAAACAGACACAATTCAATTTATGCCCGTATTTACTGACTTTATCGTGGGACAAAGTTGGGACAAATTTGGGACAAATGCCGCCTAATTTCTTCCATTTTGGGACAAATGCCACCTAATTTCTTCCATTTTGGGACAAATGCCGCCTAATTTCTTACAGTTCAGGAAGGTACCTGGGAGTATTTTGGGACAACTTTGGGACAACTTTGGGACAACTTTTTGGGTTTTGTCTCAGATTTGTCCCAGCCCTAGACCCCGCCCTAACTCCAGCCTAAAATACAGTAAAAAAAAACAAACCCTAAATTAGGGTTTGGTTAGTTTTCCTTCAATCTTCTTTCTTCTAGCTCTTTTAACCATTCCACCAACTGTTTATGTTGATTTTTACATTCTTCGCATTTTTCGTTTCTTGCGACTTCTTCTGCGTGTTCTATTGCTTGCTGTAATGTCATTCTTCCTCTCATTATGGCTCCTCCTTATCATTTATTATAAATTACTTATACCATAAAAAATACCCTTTTACGGGTAAGTTTATTTTTACATTATTTCACTTAATTCAGTGCATATTATACCTATTACTGTCATTGATGTTATTATTGCTGTTATTACAAACATTATCGTCTCCGATGTCTTCCATTTCATCTTTCCTGTCATGCCTAATATTCCTATTATTATACCAATTATTACTACTATTGTTACTACTGTCATCGTTCCTTCTGGGTATATCATTACTTTATTCCTCCTTTTAATCTATATATAACATATACCAGATAATGTTGAAATTGTCCTCAAAAAAGCCCTGTTAAGGGCGCTTTTTATTTGCCTTTTAAATACAATCTAACTAATATGTACACTACCGCTCCGGTTAATGCTATCTCAAAATACATATTCTTTTATCATCTCCTTTATCTATTTCATATCTTATAACCTCATTTTAGCTAAATGTACTTTAAATACTTTGAAGTTTAGGTCGCAATGTAGTACAATATCTATATAGGAGGTGGATAGCTACATATGCACAGACCACCAAGGATTATAGGAAAACAATTCAAACTCCCTTTAGAAGAAGAAAGTTTGAATATAGTATATAATAATGAAAACGCCATAATCATAGATGAGAAAGTATTCCAGGATAAATCAGGAGACATAGTGATCTTCCTTAAATATGAGCTCCATGGGGGAAGTATCTCTCCTAAAGAGGAGTCCTTAGGGGAATACGACATATATGAGGAAGAAGAGTATACTCCAGAAGATGATATAGAACAGAGACGCAGATAATAGAAAGGAGTGTCCATTTAATATGAGCAGTGCACAAGAAAGAGCAATTATAAATAAAATGAATGTTATCGAAAATAAGGTGATAACACTCGTCAATAACTTCATAGTTGAATTACCTAATAACACCAGTATGACCATTGAGGACATTAGAATAGATCAGCCTGAGCTTTTTAATTTAGACCATGAAATAAATCTAAAGGATAAGGGAAGTTCTTTAATGGGGCTTGTTGTAGGCTCCCTAGTGTTAAAAAATAATGACACAGGAAAGGTTATAAAGAAATCTGCTTCTCGTAAAATTGTAAATATTCCTTATTTAACAAATAGAGGCACATACCTAATAGGAGGTAAAGAGAAGGTAATAGCGAAACAAATGCGTTTAAAGCCTGGGGTTTATACTTATGATAAGGACTCCACTGTTCAAAGTCTTATGTTCCTAGAACGTGGTAAAAACTTATATTTTGAGTTTGACCCTGAGTCTCCTAATTTATCTCTTTCCATTGATAGCACCACTAAGAATGCTATAACCTTCTTTAGGATATTAGGTATCACAGATGCGGAGATTACCGACGCTATAAATGACGAAAAGATATCAGCTCAGTTATTCAGTAAAGCAGCATCTAAAAATATAGCTGCAGAAACCCAGAAGTTATGGACTTTGCTGCCTTGTAAGTACTGGCATAAAGACGGTAAGTATCCTGGCAAAGAAGAAGCTATGATAGACATCCAGAAATATTTCTTTGAAGTATCTGACTTCGGGGAAACTGGCAGTAAGGTAATGAATATTACCTTAGGTCACGCTTCCACTCGTCCGGATAAAATGGTGTTTTTAAAGAATCTAAATAAGGTTATTAAAATAGCCAAAGCTGATACCCAGGAAGAGAAAGATATACTATCTGATGACAGAGATGACATTCGCTTTCAAAACGTATTAGCTGACGAAGACCAGATAGAATTACAGGTTAAATATGGGCTGGAAGAACTAGAAAAAGAGATAAAAAGCAAAGTGCGCCGTGGAAAAGAGCCACTCGATTCTTTTAGTTTTGGTAAGGCCAGCAGGAGCTTAAACTCCTTTATGTCCACAGGGCAGTTGGTAGACTTGGTGGACCAAAGCAATCCTTTGCACATGTCCGCTGCTAAAAGAAAGGTCACTAGTCTTGGTGAAGGTGGATTAAATCAAAAAGCTGCAAGCCAAGAAACCCGTAACTTGCAGAATTCTTCCTTTGGTAAATTAGACCCTGTAGAAACCCCAGAAAGTGGTAAGATTGGGTTAGTGACGCACTTAACTAATTCTGCTAAGGTAAAGAATCTCACTATTTACAGTACTTATTATAAAGTAGAAAAAGGTAAATTCCAAAAAACAGATAGAAATAAAGTGGAATTAGAACCTATCGAAGAGCACGACAAATATATTGCTTTCTACGACCCTAACGAGTTCAAAATTAGCGGGGATATGGTTACTCTCCCGCCCACAGTGACAGTAAGACGGCAAGGAAGACTGGAAGCTAACGTACCTAGGGATAAGGTAGAGTATGTAGATATGTCCCCCAGTGTTGTATTTGGTGACGCTACGTCTCTTATTCCCTTTAGTGCCCATAATGACGGTAATAGAATGCTTATGGGCGCGAATATGCAGAAGCAGGCCCTTATTTTAGAGCACAGGGAACCACCTCTAGTACAAAGCGCAACAACTCCAGATAAAAGCAAAACATTCGAGGAGAAGGTAGCTGAAGAAAACTCCTTTTTAGTACATGCTGATACCAGCGGTATTGTCTCTAAGGTGAGTAATAAAGAAATAGTTATCACCGATAGTAGGGGGAATGAACACTCACATAAACTAATGTACTACTTTCCCTTGAATATGAGTCATTATATTAATAACTCACCCACAGTTAAAAAAGGAGACAAAGTAGCTAAGGGACAGCTGATAGCCGAAGGATGGCACACTAAAGAAGGTAAATTAGCTCTCGGTATGAACGTTAGAATAGCTTACATGCCTTGGAAAGGATTTAACTTTGAAGATGGATATGTAATTAGTGAAAGCTTAGCTAGTCGTATGGGTACTGAGGAGCTAAAAGAGATTGAAGTTGATGTTGACTTTGATCACATAGGCGGGCCCGGAAGTAATGTAAAAGTACTCCTACAACAATTAAATGTGTCTCCTGAAAATCTATCTAAACTTGATGATGATGGTATTATAAAAGAAGGCGAAGAAGTAGGAACAGGAACCATTTTAGTAGGGATGGTATCAGAAATTCCTGAGTCGGAAGAACGACCGGAGGTACGATTCTTACGCGCCACTGGCACACATATGCAGAAGCAATATAAAGACTTCAGTAAAGCAATTGACGGTTACACTCATGGTAAAGTTATTAGAGTTAAAAAGATACCTAAAACCGGGGAAGTAAAATATGTCATAAAAGTAACTATAACCATGAAAAATATTCTAAAAGAGGGCGACAAATTAGCCGGTAGATTCGGTAATAAAGGTATTATTACTAAAATAGAGGAAGACGAGGATATGCCAATAGCTCAGGATGGTAAGCCTATTGAGTTATTATACTCTCCTTTAGGTCTTCCCTCCCGTCAAAATTTAGGACAGTTATATGAGGCTAACGCTGGATTAGTTGCTCGTGCTACAGGAAAAACGTATAAAGTGTATAATTTCGACAGAGCAGAAGTAGCTGGCTTAGCAAAAGAAATGGCTAAAATAGGTTTTCCGGACGGCAAGATGACTGTAACTGACCCTGAAACAGGAAAACCTTTTGATAACAAAGTAACTGTCGGAAATGTCTATATAATGAAGTTACAGCATAAAGTTGATGAGAAGCTACAAGCACGCTCTTTTGGTAGAACAAACTTCATTTACAATTCACCAGTAAAAAGTATGGGCGAATTAGCGGGAGAGAAAGCTAATCCTCAAAAATGGGGCGAAATGGAAATGAGGGCGTTGCAGGCGTCCAAGACAGTAGATTTGATTGACGAGGCTGTAAAATTTAAAGCTGATGCTGCTGGTACGGCAAAGGACAGAGCTAAAATATTTGATGCCTTAGCGTTTGGGGGTTTATTCCAATCGGCGAGTGAAGTTCCTCAAAGTTTAAAGGTGTTTAAGAATTATAATACCGCTCTAGGCATTAACGTAAAACCATTAAATAACGGCAAGGAAGTACAATCCCTAGACAGCAAATTTAACGCACTTACTATAGCTCCACTGAAGGAAAAGGAAGTTCTTAAGCTCTCCAGGGGTGAAGTGTTAAATTCCGGTATGTACGCTTCTTATGTAGGTGGAGACAGGGAAGAAAAAGGCGGTTTATTTGATTCTAAAATATTTGGTACTACAGATGAAGAGAAAAGAGCTTATTGGGGTCATGTCACTCTCGGTATCCCCCTCCCTAACCCTGTGTTACTAAATAGCGATGTTAACCCTTACACCGCCCTTATTGGCATAAATAAGTCAAAGATTAAGTCCATCTTAAACGACAAAGTTGGTGTGGTGATAAATCCTGGGGATACTGGATTAGGTAAGTTTGACGTAATTCCCATAGACGAGCTAGAAACGATGGAGGAAGAAGGTAAAAAGTTTTCCTACGAAATAAGCGGCAAGGCTATTGAGACTATGTTAAAGGACGTAAATGTGGACAAGGAGTTAGCCGCCACAAGGGAAGCTATGTTGACAACAAAGCCTAAGGATAGACCGAAGTTATACCGCAGGCTACGTATTCTAGGCATGATGAAAGACAATGATTTAAAACCTGAAGACTTGATGATAAAGTCTCTTCCTATACTACCTGCTTCTTTCCGTCCTTTTAAAAAAGGCGTAGGCAATAAGCAAACAGTGGACGATGCTAACTTCCTTTATAAGGATTTAATCCAGACTAACATCAAAATAAAGCGTCCTACCTTCTGGACGACTATGGAGCCCACGGTAAAATATGAGGGTACTAAAGAACTCTACGCTAGACTTGAAAATGTCATGGGCGTTAACTCTAAGCCTATTTTAGGTACAGGCGGTAAGGAAATTCAGGGCATATCTAAAAGGTTATCCGGTAAAGAGGGCTTAATTAGAGGACGTCTGATGTCGAAGTTTCTAGACTACTCTGGAAGGTCGGTAATTACCGTTAATCCTTCATTGGGCTTAGATGAGGCAGGATTACCGGTGGATATAGCTAAAAAGCTATACCAGCCATTTGTTATTAAAGAGTTATTCTTATCTCAGAAGGCAAGGACACAAGAAGCTGCGGTTGCTAAGTCTTTGGATGTGGACGACCCTGACACTTGGAACGCACTGCAGAAGGTAGTTAAGGATAGACCGGTAATATTAAATAGGGCCCCTTCGCTACATAAGTATTCCATCATGGCTTTCCAACCTAAGTTAACTAAAGCAAGAGCTATTGAATTAAACCCCCTTGTAGTAACTGGTTTTAACGCCGACTTTGATGGAGACCAAATGGGTGTCCACGTACCTCTTACAGGGGCTTCCATAAAAGAAGCCGAGAATCTATTAATGCCCAGTAAGAATCTAATAAACCCGACAAACGGGTCACTAATTACCCCCATTAAAGGGGAAGCTATTTTAGGTTTATATTATCTTACGATGGATAAGCATAAAGGTAAATTACTCACCAGGGACATGGCTAAAAAAGAGTATGTTACCTTCCAGCAGTTATACGAGGACTACCGTAAAAGCAACATAGCTCCTTACACGATAGTATACATGGATAATATAGTAGCTACAGTTGGTCAGCACTTAGTAAACCACTACCTACCTGCTGACTACAGGGATTACCGCAGAGTATTGAATCAGGGCGGATTAAGTGCCGTTATAGAAACTATGTTGGCGGAAGATAAACAAGGTGGGGGCATTCAATCATCCGCCATGACGCTTAATTCCCTAAAGGACCTAGGATTCTTAGCTGCTACTAAATCATCTCTTAGCGTGGGTATAGGTGATTTAAGTGCCTTCAAGAACAGAGATAAAATGATGGCGGATGCGGAAGAAACCGTAAGAAAAGACCCCAGTAAATTAATAGGAACCTATTTTGATTTGAACGATGAATTAATGAATAAAACGTTAAAGTCAATGCACGAGGATAATCCTGTTAATATGTTTGCTACTTCTGGCGCTAAAGGCAGTAAGAAGCAGGTAAACAGAATGTCTACTATGGTAGGTATGAGCATGGATATTACAGGAAAGGTAATCCCAGTTCCTGTAAAGAGTTCGTTTAAGGAAGGCCTAAGTCCCGCTGAGTTCTGGATACACGCGTTTGACTCACGTAGAGGACTTGCTGACCGCTCACTATCCACTGCAGAGCCTGGAGCTTTAACTAGGGACATATGGAGTAGTACACAGGATTCTATAGTCACTATAGCTGACTGTGGCGACATGGAAGGTGTCTTCTTAAATGTAAATGATAAGTCTATTTTAGGAAGGTATTTAGCGCAGCCGGCTAGAGGAGCAGATAAGACAACTATCCTGTATAAAAGAGGAACGTTCGTGGATACTGCTGTGAGGGATGCATTACTTAAAACTAATGATTTACAAGGAGTGTTCGTACGTTCTCCTTTAACATGTAAGGTAGCTAAAGGCGTGTGTCAGAAGTGCTACGGGTCATTGCCAGGGACTACGAAACTTCCTATGATAGGTGAGCCAGTTGGGGTTCTAGCGTCGCAGGCTATTGGTGAACCTACTGCTCAGGGTACTATGAAGACCTTCCATAGTGGAGGAGCGGCTAAAGGAAAGGCGAGTACTACTCAGGGTTTCGTCAGGGTTAAAGAATTATTTAATGTATCTAATGACCCTAAAAATAAATCTGTATTGTCCCCTTACGATGGCAGGATATTAAGTGTCGATAGGGATGTTGTAAATAAGGTTATCTCTATAGAACACATGGAGAATGGCAAAGCTAAAGTTAAAAAAATAAAAGTGCCACTAGTAAAAGATGTTCTGGTAAGAGCAGGGGATAGTATATCTGTCGGACAAAGATTAACTCAGGATGAGGGGGCTATAAGCCCTAGGGAGCTACTGGAATACAAAGGTATGCCAGAAGCCCAGGATTATTTAGTAACTGAATTAGGTAAGGCGTTAGCTGATAATAACATCGACAGGAGACACATTGAACTCGCTGTAGGTAAACTTACTGAAAAAGTACAAGTTAATCAGGGTTCTACCTCCCCGTGGCTGCCTGGTCAAGTAACTCTACGCAACCAAGTAGATAAGTGGAATGCCTCAAACTCCGGCGTAAAAACTAACGTTGATATAAACGACACTTTGAAAATAGTTGGAGCTAAGGCGGGCAAAACTTATAAAGGATATAGTGGTAATGTCATCGTTAAAGATGGCGAGGTCATTACTAAAGAAATCCTAGGTAATTTACTTGCACTACGTTTACAGAAAGTAGAAGTTTATCCAGGTAAAATAGCGTACAACCCGGTAGTTTATGGAGTTGTAACTAACCCCTTGAGGGGTTCGGAGAATTGGTTCTCTCAAATGGGCTTTATGGACATAAAAGAACCTCTCTCCGAAGGCGCTGTGTTTGGTAAAGTAGACTTTTTAGACGAACCTAGGTCACGACAAATGGCAGGTAAACCGTTAAATATCGGTTCTGGCTTTAAGAGTTGGAAAGAGGAATTCGAAACTACAAAGAAAAAATACGGCGGTCACTTAGCACATTTATTTGATTAAAAAAGGACTCAGGGTATTGTGCCTTTTACGGCGCTACTACTCTGAGTCATATATTTTTTATATGTTACATATTTTATACCTCTAAAAGTTGTCTTTGTCCGGGTGTTTTATATGAGAAAAAAAATACCCTTGCGGGTAAGTTATTTAATGTACTGTGTACGTCGTTTCCGCCGTGTCACCATTGGTGTTAAATACTACTGCCTGTATTACTACTGCTGTACTTTCTTCTTTCTGTTTTTTATCTTTCCCGAATTTGTTTATCACTCTGTTTGCGAGTTCTACTCCATAATTCTTTCTTTTTTCCTTTCCTGCTTTTCTTTCTTTGTTTACTTTCTGAGCTATTTCTTTAAATCTTTCTAAACTTAATTTCATTGTTTCTATTCCTCCTTTATTATTTATATATTACATATACCACTAAAAAGCTGGTTTGGCCGAGGGTAATAAAAAAAAATAAACCCCTATATAGGGGTTTATTTAACTTTAACAATGCTTAGTGCATGTGGTGCAATCTGATCTATGTTTCTCAAACTCCGCGATACTTTTATCCAGCATCCTTACGCCAAATTCTAAGGCATTCAGGTGGTGGGTATTCGAGAAGGAGAGCGCCACAGATTTAGCTGAAGCGGTGTTGGACCGTTCTACAGAATAAGCTGATATATAACTGTGTACTAGATTTTCGTGCTTTTCCTTAAGCAAGTTTTTCATTGCGGTTAAGCATTGAGCAGGACAAATTGATTCAAACCCTATAACCAGGTTTTCTGGCAACAGTGGGGTAGCAACCTGGGGCGTTTGCGCATTAACAGGAGTTTGGGCGGCTGCTTTGCCATAAGGGTCAGGTGAGGCAGAGGAGGACTTAATCTGAGTTAATAGGTCGTCCAGACAGGTGTATACTTTCGTTTGCTTAGACGATTTAGTGGGAGCGGGCTGCCTAACTACGTTATCTTTATCAATTAACATAATAGCAGTTGAAAATGTACGCCCAATGTCTGTAGTATACGCAAGTATTCGCATACGGGTCAAAGTTGATAAGAGATGTAGCAGGGTGCAATTGTCCGCAGTGGATTCCATCTCTACTTCTACTACTTCGTCCGAAAAACCTACGGGAACTCTAGAGGAACGGACCTTAGTAACCACCCCGGAGGCTAATGCCCCTTCATTCAGGAGGTCTATATATTGTTGTTTTATCGCGCCGCTGTCTAGTCCACTTATTACCGCTACTTTATAAGTGTCTTCTGACGCAATTGATATTTTAATTCGTGTCATTTTGTCTCCCCCTCTCGCCTCCATTCTAGCAGGACTAACGGTGTCCCCCACTGAGGCATCGACTAATATAATAGGGAGCTTAGATGCCTTATCTACATCCTTTAGCTCCTGGAGTAAGTACAACCTTGTGATAGACGCAATAGACGCAAACAGTGAGGCCACAGGAAGTGACGTAGTTAGCTGTATTTCTACCAGCACATCCCGCGTGTTTTCAGGGGATACACAGACTATGCATACTTCCTCAACCCCCGCTATTGCTCTTAAAGCGTATCTTAAGGCATCTGTATATTTGAGGGTAACTAGTCCTGATTTCATTCCAGAGATAACAGCCACTTTATAGTTATTCTCTTGCGTAAATGAAACTTTAATTTCATTCATGATATTTTCCTCCTTCTCTTGTTTGTAAGATATATGAAACTCCTGGGCATTCTTGAAATTTCCTGTTACCTCAACCAAATAATGCCTCGTAATATTAGAAAGAACACTGAATAACAGTTCACTGTTTATGAGCGATGCTACAGATACATCAATAACCACAGGAGAAACTCCCACAGGGATTACAATACAATTAGGAGTAATGGCCATCTCCTTCAAACCTTTAGCAATAGCTTCTAAGTAGGAGTGGGTGACTAGCAGACCGTCTAAATCACTTAATGTTGCGATTTTATATTTTCCTCTTGGGTCTTTTTTAATTGATATTCTCATTTAGTTCTCCCCTTTTTCTAGTTTAAAGGTATAGGGTAAAAACTCTTTCAACTTACGTTTTACAAAAGCACCGCTGTTATTAATTAAATATATGTCTAGGTCAGGGGAAAACTCCGCCATCACTTGTAAGCAAGCACCACAAGGATAGAAGAACTTGTCATTAGGGGAGGCGATAGCTATAGCCTTAAAGTCTTTACGCGCATGAGATATAGCATCAAATACCGCTATTCTCTCCGCACACATAGTTAGTCCATAAGAAGCGTTTTCGACGTTGCACCCTGAAAATATCCTACCGTTTTCAGTCAATAACGCCGCCCCTACAGTCAATTTAGAGTAGGGAGCGTACGCATAATTTCTCATGTCTAAGGCTCTAGCAAATAAGTTATCCATCTCTAAATTCCCTGAGTCTAAGGGGTGGTCTATATTAATTTCTATCTGTTTTGTCATCTACTCTTCCTCCTCCCCTTCTTCTAATTTCTTCTCCTTCTTTTAATTTCCTCCCGTTAACATATCGGTGATCGCACAATTTCCAACTTTCAGGAAGCGACGAACCAAATGTAACATAGTCATAAAGATTTATACCTATGTAAGTACAGAGACCATAAGTATCATCCATAGCCTTAGCATAAGCTTCTTCTATACTAGCTACAGGAAGCATAAGTATACGAGGTGAATCTTCGTCATTATCGTCTTCCATAAGTATAACCGCTATTTTAGCAATCTTCTCAGGAGGTAGTTTAACTTTAAATACTGCTAATCTTTCGGCATATAAATCACTCCCTGCTTTCAGATGCCACATATCTAATAGGATGTTTAAGTCAACAAGCTTATTATATAATTCCTTTTTCAATGCGCTAGGAGGACAAACCATGGGGTTTATAGAGGATAGTTTATAAGCCTCATATCTAGCCTTACATTCTGTTAAATGATCTATAATAGTAAGTGACCGTAAATCGTCGTTACCCCACTGTCTGTCTAAAAGTAGCTGTAGGTCTGCTATAAAGGGTGTTGTTATCATTATAAACTACCTCCTTGGCTATTAAATATTATTGGCTCGAGCGTATAAAGTATAAGGTACGTAAGAGGGCCAATACCTACGTATACTAAAATTACCAGTGCCGCCAGTTCTTCTGGCATACGTCTAAAACCTATTGTGTGTACTTTGTACGCTAGTAATAATACCACAGCGTGCACAAAGTAAAGCAGTAATAAAAGTAGAAACACATTGCACATATGCTGCACTGTAAATTACCCCCCCCCTTCATCTAAATATTATTGGTCCTAGGTAATATATTAATGCGTATGTTACAGGCAGAATGGACAATAATAGGATTAAGGAGAACAGACAGGCGAGGAAATTATCAGTGTCTTTAAAGACTTCCCCGAAAAATTTCGCCGCTTTATATAGAGCGAAAGGAACCGCATATACAGTTACCCAAAGGACAAATACCAGTAACTTGTGTTCCATTTGTACACCTCCCTACCAATCGTATACTGCAGAACCCATTGAGAGTAAATATAAGAATATTAACGATATTAAGAAGGATATAAATCCCACTAATACTGATATCACTGTTACAGCAGGATGCCTATATTTTAAGTCCGCTATCTTATGCGCTAAAGTGACACCTACGAGAGGTATTAAGTATATTAAAACCCATGTAGCGATAACTACTGCTAATTGTCGCATGTTGAAAATCACCCCCTATTTATTAATGGTGCGACATGCCTAATTACTTCGTATATTAAGTATATGCAGGATGCGTGGAGAAGTAACGATAGAGTGGCACTCAGACTTCTGGCATTGGGCACGTCATTGATTACGAACATATGTGTTTTATACCTCAACCACTCTGCCCCATAACATCCTCCGTAAATAAGGAGGGTAGCGAGAAATAAGACCAATATAGGTGGTATATTAATTGTCATGTGAGACACCCCCTCTAATCAAACCCAAATCCCTTAAGACAGGAAGTATATTTTCTTTCTGCTGAGGATAAAATTTCAGGAGGGTAGCATATGCATTTAATGGTTTATCCGGCTTAGTAAATCTTGCGCACTCCCAGTCAATAACCATCTGAACGTAATTCCTCTTTTTACATTCTACATGATGCGAGGACCACTTTCGGTGAA
>Ga0209318_1001793_pt1 | contig 12129 bp, 9 predicted proteins | sample RifGroE1_FD_183999 | JGI IMG/M metagenome (GOLD analysis project Ga0209318, IMG submission 183999) | Groundwater microbial communities from Rifle, Colorado, USA - Groundwater E1 (SPAdes) (version 2) | ecosystem: Environmental > Aquatic > Deep subsurface > Groundwater | place: Rifle, Colorado...
GCAAAGCTTCCGGTATGACCGAAACAGCTAAAGCGATAGAGAACAAGGAGAGTTTGATTAAATCTGCCCCACCGGGCTTTACAAAAATATTCAGTATAAAAACAAGAAGTAGGGTAGAGAAGACCAATTTTAAAATGAACCCGCTCAGTTTTCTTAATTCTTTTTCGAAAGCTCCTTCTCTGACAGTATTTGTTGCAAGATCAGAAATTCTGCCAATCTGAGTTTCTTTTCCGACCGCAATAACAATTCCACGAGCCTGCCCGGAAACGACGTGGGTTCCTGAAAAAAGAATATTTTCCGCGAGAAAAATATGCCCGACATTTTTTTTCAAAGCTGCTATACGTTTTCTGACACTAATAGACTCTCCGCTCAATGCGGATTCGTCGACAGCAAGATCGTTGAGTGACACCAGACGCACATCCGCGGGAACAAGGTCACCTGCCTCCAAAACTACAAGATCCCCTACAACCAGCTCCTTGGTATCTAAAGATTTTATTATTCCGCCTCTTATAACGTGAGCCTCGGCCGCAACAAACTTTCTCAAAAGTTGAATTGTTTTTTCACTCCTGTATTCATGAAAAAATCCCAAACCGCAATTTATGACTACAAAAATGATGATAAAAAACGCATCTGTTCTTTCTCCTAACACGAGTGATATCAGAGCAGCGAATAATAATAGATATATAAAGGACGATTGGACTTGTTTTAACAGTATCTGAACCCATGAAACTGTATTTTCACGGAGTGTGTTCGGACCATATTTGGATAAATTGAAGCTAATCTGCTTTTGAGTTAACCCTCTGGTGATATCGCTTCCCAACAGGGACACAGTCTTTTCAGGCGTAAGGGCAGTGAACTTGGAAAAGCGCATACACATATATTACTTGGGACTCTGTCTTTCCTCAATCACATTCCGTAACTTGAACAATCCGTCTGCAAGCCTTAAAGTGTAATTGTATAAAATTTCCGGAGGAATATATGGCAAAATTCGTAGCTAACATAATGGACGAAACAATGAGCAATGAAAATTTCAGAAAAGTTCTCGCCACTAATAAGTTTAGTCAGCTGGTCGTAATGGCATTGCAGCCGGGAGAAAACATCGGAATGGAAGTACATACCGACGTCGATCAATTTATTAGAATTGAACAGGGCACCGGTCAGGCAATCCTGGACGGAGAAGTCGCCAATATTTCCGACGATTTCGCAGTCGTAATTCCTGCTGGAACAGAGCACGACATCATCAACACTTCCGATACCGAACTAATGAAGCTCTACACGGTATATAGTCCTGCTGAACACCCGGAAGGTGTTGTCTTCAGAACAAAAGCAGAAGCCGAAGCAGCTCATCACAAATAAGACCGGGAACGCGGGAAAATATAAACTGTCCCTTCCAATACTTTGATATAGCAGTTATTTATATGTATCATTAAGGAGTATGAAATCTGCGTGGTATTACGTAAAGCTCGGTGTATTGATGCTTGCCCTATTTACCGAAACTTTCTTTTTAACTACATTTATCAACGGGTTTGTAAGTCAGGGTGATTTCTTTAATCTAAATATCCCCTTCAGCCTTCAGGTGGTGAGCCTTATGACCTTGATAATTCTGACCTTTGCTCTCACTGTGGGAGCCTGGGATGTGTGGTATTTCAATATAATGACACCCCTTGCAATTGCTACAGGCATAATGGTTCCCCTTCTGTCCACCAGCACCACGTACGCCTTAATAGCCGCAGGAGTAGCGTTTATTATAATGGCTGCCGAATCATTTAGGAGCTACAAAATAAAAGGGCTTTTGATTAAGTTTGATGCTTTACTCGTGCTAAGGTTCGCCGTCAAAGGGATATTATTGGTCTTCAGCATACTCGCCGGTCTCATCATCATTTTAGGTGCCAGTAATGTTAAAGAGATAGATTTTGGAAAACTAATTGCCGACGTCGCCGAGAAACCGATAAAAAGCACGGTAAATTCACAGATGCAACAGACCATTGAAAGACAAACCGTTTATTCTGGTTATTCGGCTGAAGAGGTGCAGCAACTCCTCGATCAGTATGGAATAGAAGCCGGAACAGGGGCGGCTGCATTAACTGAAGACCTGGATATAAAATCCATGATACAAACTCAGGTTAATGACTTGATAGCTCCTTACAAAGAATTGGTAAGGCCGTTAATCGCAATTCTGGTCTTCGGTTTATTCCAGTTATACGCCACGGTGAGTTACGCAATTTACAGCCTTTTAGTGGGGTTGTTAATAGTAATAGCAAAAAAAACGGGGTTGTTGAATACTGTTACTACGACTGTTGAGAAACAAGATCTTCGATTTTAACCGAATTTTCAACTCTATACTGACCGACCGCGCTCCTTATGAGTGATTTTAATACACCGCCTGTTCCCAATTTTTCACCGAGCTCGTGTGCCAGCGACCTCACAAAAGTACCTGATGAGCACCTAACTTTCATTGTTACTACAGGTAAAGAAATTAGACCACCGTCAGTTTCTAACTCTTTTGATTCCATTGCTAGTATGTCTATGGACCAGATAGTTACTTTTTTAGTCTGCTTCGGAATCTCCACACCCTTACGGGCGAGTTTATACATTTCTTTTCCCTGAATTTTCTTGGCGGAGTAGGGAGGTATCGTTTGTTCTATTTCCCCGGTAAACGCGGGCAGTATTTCTCTTAACTTTTCGAATAATTCTTCGCTTACTGGTTCATTATTTAGATGAGGCAAGATTTCCAGGTCGTAAGTGGGTGTTTCGGCTCCGAAAGCAATTTCGGCAATGTATTCTTTTTCCATTTCCATGAATTTGTCCTGTTTTTTAGTATCATCATTAGTTAAGACTATTAGTACGCCTTCGGCCAAGGGATCCAGAGTACCCGCGTGCCCGGCTTTCTTAACCTTAAGAACACCTCTAGCTTTAGCAACAACATCAAAGCTTGTCCAATTTTTAGGTTTATATATATTTAAAATCATAGAAAATTCCTTTACCTTTATACCATACCAGGCTAATTGTGCGCGTACTAAACCGCTAAACCATATATTTTTTGCTAAGATGTCTTATAATAGATTAATTGCTATAGGAGCAAGATATGGCTAAAGAAAAAGTAATAGACAAATTAAAAAATGATCCGTTGATGCCTTTGCGTCACTCCGCTGAACACGTACTGCATACAGCGGTAGAGAAGGTTTTCCCCGGAGCAAAAAAAGTCATGGGTCCGCCTATTGAAAACGGTTTCTACTGCGACTTTGATTACGACGGAAAGATAAACGAAGAAGACTTTCCAAAAATCGAGCAGGCGATGCAGGAAATTGTAGACGCCGCTCTTTCAATAAAAAAACATACACTTTCGCCTGAAGAAGCCCAAAAAATATTTAAAAATAATGCTTTCAAACTGGAACTCATCGAAGAACATTCCAAGGACGGTGAAAAACTTACTTTTTACACATTCGGAGAAGAGGGCGATAAGTATTACGACAGCGACCTATGCGCCGGACCCCACATCGAAAATACCAAGGAAATTAAAGCCTTCAAATTATTAAGCGTCGCGGGAGCTTACTGGAGAGGCGACGAGAAAAACAAGATGCTTATCCGTATTTACGCCACCGCCTTCGACACCAAAGAAAAACTGGATGCGTATCTTGAACTTCTGGAAGAGCAAAAAAGACGCGATCACAGAAAACTCAGCAAAGATCTGGAGATATTCATGATTAGCGAAGAAGTGGGTCCCGGTCTTCCTTTGTGGCTCCCGAACGGAGCGATAATGAAAGAAGAGCTTGAAAAATGGGGCAAACAAACCGAGGAAGAGTGGGGTTACAAAAGAGTATCCACTCCCTTCATGACCAAACGTACGCTATTCGAAATATCCGGGCACGTTCCTTATTTTGAAGAAGAAATGTATAAGGTAGAGATACCGGGCGAAGGTGAAGAAGATTACTTCATAAAACCCATGAACTGTCCCTTCCATCATTTGATTTATAAATCAAAACCACGCAGCTACAGAGACCTCCCGCTAAGGCTTGCTGAATTCGGAACACTTGCAAGGTATGAAAACAGGGGTTCCCTTAACGGGATATTACGTCCAAGGGTATTTACCCAAAACGACGCGCACGTTTACTGCTCGGAAGAACAGGCCATAGATGTTTTTGTGGAAATAATGGACCTCCACAGGTATTACTACGACAAGCTGGGGTTAAAAGATTACCGGATAGTACTCGGTCTTCCTGACCCCGAAATCAAAGGTAAATACCACGGAGACCAGGAAATGTGGGAAAAGGCCGAAAAAATGTCCAAAATGGCCATGGAAAAAGCCGGGGTAGAGTATGAGGAAGAAATCGGCGGGGCAGCTCACTACGGGCCCAAAATGGACATAAAAATCAGGTCTGCGATAGGCAACGAGTACGCTATTTCCACAAATCAGATAGATCTATACATGCCGGGACGGTTTGGCCTTACTTTTACAGACAAGGACGGTAAAGAAAAGCCCGTGGTAATTCAGCACCGCGCGCCCTTAGGCTCGGATGAAAGATTTATTGGGTTTTTACTTGAACACTACGCGGGAAACATGCCTGTGTGGCTGTCACCTGTCCAGATCGTTTTGGTACCGATCGGCGAAAAACACCACGAATATGCATTTTCTCTTGAGAAAATCCTGAAAGAAGAGGGTTTAAGAGCTCAGACAGACAACAGAAGCGAGCCAATGAACGCAAGAATCAGAGACGCACAGATGATGAAAGTGCCTTATATGTTGATAATCGGGGATAAAGAGGTGGAATCAGAAACCGCCAGCGTCCGCTTAAGGACGGGCGAAAACCTAGGTCCTATAAAAACCGGCGAAATAATAAGCAAAATAAAGGAAATATATTTGACCAGAGACCTATCTTTATGGTAATTTATTGCAGTTATGGGAGGAAATAGGCTATACAGAATCAACACATACTAAACGATCGGATAAGAGTTCGACAGCTGGTGGTAATTGACGAGGAAGGCAAGAATTTAGGGGTTTTGGAGACTTTCAAAGCTTTAAATATTGCAAAAGAAAGGGAACTTGATTTGCTTTTAGTGGCGCCGAACGCCCAAATACCGGTAGCCAAAATTGTAGATTTTTCTAAGTTTCTTTACGATGAGAGAAAGAAACTAAGTGCTGCAAAAGTAAAAAGTAAAAAAAGCGAACTGAAAGAACTAAGGTTCGGCCCGCACACCGACGAGGGTGACATTAACAGATACATTGACAGGGCCAAAGAATTTTTAGGGGACGGGAACAGGGTAAAGATAACAGTGAAGATGCGGGGAAGAGAAGGAATGTTTCCCGAAGTCGCGTTTGAAAAATTAAAAAAGATAGAAGAAGGATTAGCTGAAGACGGAAAGATAGAATCTCCGCCTAAAAGAATGGGACAGATGGTCTGGGAGATTTTCATTCCCAAATAATCCGGGTCTGACAAGGAAAAATTTATGCCGAAAATGAAATCGAAAAAAACATTACTAAAAAGAATAAGGGTTACCAAAAACGGTAAGCTCATAAAAAAAAGTGTGAGCATAGGTCATTTGAAAAGAAAATGGAGCTCAAGCAGAAAACACAGAAAAACACAGACGAGCGAACAGCTCGACAGAGGTCATATTAAAATTATGAGAAGTTTATTGGTTAAGAAAGGCAAAGGAATTAAATAATGGCTAGAGTAAAAGGCGGGCCAAGAGCCCACGCAAAACATAAAAAAGTATTAAAACTGGCAAAAGGCTACAGAGGCACCAGGAATAGACTTTTCAGAAGAGCTCAGGAAGGCGTAATAAGAGCCGGCGAACACGCTTTTGAAGGAAGAAAACAACGAAAAAGAGACATGAGAAGACTTTGGATAACACGCTTAAGCGCGGCTTTAATCCAGTACGATATGAAGTACTCGAGATTTATAGCAGGTCTAAAAAAAGCCGACATTCTTCTCAACAGAAAAACTCTTTCTGAAATGGCAATAAACGAGCCTAAAGACTTTGAAAAGGTAGTGAACGCCGTTAAGAAGGGTTAACCTGCATAAATAGATTTCTATGGATACTGCCGAAAAAGTTTCAAGATACGAAACCGACAAAGTAGATCTTAATGAATTCGTAAAGATAACCAAATGGGCTTTGGCAACCATCTACCGCGTACACCCGGTATATTTTTCACTCCTCATAGGAACATCAATAATAAGGCAATGGAACGACATTGTTTATACATATATTTTTGCTAAGGCTGTAGATGAACTTATAAAGGTTGCTCAAATGCCCGGAGCCTCCCTAACATTTCTGTACCCCTATATTTTCATATTATTTGGATACTCTGTGTTCCAAACCCTAATAAACTTTTTACACTCGTACTCAAATATGCATATCAGAACCGTAAGCGGTTATCAGGTACGAAAACAGCAATATAAAAAAATACAGTCTCTCGGAACCCAAACTCTGGAAATACCCGAAGTAAACAACACAATAAACAGGACTAATGAATACCTAGGAAGTCTGTTGCCCTACACACAGGAGTCAATATCGTTTTTGGCAAGTATTGTAAAGATGATTACGACAATTTCCATCACTGTGAGTTTCATGCCGCTTTTCGCGCCTCTTATTATTGCCACATCAATTCCATATTTACTATTCGATAAATCCGTTAGAAAAAAAATATACAAATTCGATTACGACAATACTGAAACAAGAAGGGTAGGTTCTAATATTATGATGGACCTCACAAGTTCTGTAAGACTTCACGAAATAAATATAAACAATGCCTTTAATTATCTGGACAGGAAATACTCGGATATCCAGGACTTTCTAATTAATAAGAGGCTTGAAATATTTAGAAAGGGAAGAATCGGAGGACACGCATTTGGGTTTCTTAACGACCTAGTAATAATCGGAGGTTACATCCAAATTTTCAAGCAGCTCATTGCTAAAGTTATTACTGTGGGGGATACAGTATTCTGGATGCGCGCTTTGAATATACTGCAGAACTCAATAACAAACGTAATTAGAGAATTTAACGACCTTTTTGAACTTTCACTACAACTAAAAGAAACCTATAAACTTTTCCGGATGGAACCTGCCTTCGAAGACGGAAAAACAAAACTTGGAGTACTTTCAAAAGGACCTTCTATAGATTTTAATAACATCTCTTTCTCTTACCCCGGGACAAACAGAACAGTCATAGAAAATCTGACATTAAATGTAAAACCCGGAGAAAAGATTGCTATTGTAGGTCAGAACGGGGCAGGCAAGACCACATTAATTAAACTCCTTTCCCGGTTCTACAGAGTTTCAAACGGACAAATTTTAGTAAACGGAGTCGTTATTAATGAGATCGAAATTGACACACTTTATCAAAATATGGGCGTGCTCTTTCAGGATTATAATTCCTATCCTTTCCTTTCGGTTAAGGACAACATCTATCTCGGTAACCCCAACGGTGATCTGGATATGGGTAAAATCCAGCTTGCAGCCCGGGCTGCTGATGCTGATAACTTTATCGAAAAATATGACAATAAATATGATCAGATACTGAGTGAAAAATTTAAAGGCGGCATAAGACCGAGCACAGGACAGTGGCAAAAGCTGGCCCTTGCAAGATTCTTTTACAGAAACTCGCCGATTGTGGTTTTTGACGAACCTACCGCTTCAATCGACCCGGTGTCCGAATACAATATTTTTAACAAAATTTACGAATTTTTTAAGAACAAGACGGTTATTATTGTGTCGCACAGATTTTCTACAGTTCGCAACGCCGACCGTATTGTGGTTATGGAAAATGGACAGATAATAGAATCGGGCTCGCATGAAACATTAATGGCTCAAAACGGGAATTACGCTAACGCATTCAAACTTCAAGCACAGGGATACACCGTTTAAAACTTTAGGCTTTTAATTTAATTCCGTACTTAGAATCCAGATTTTTTATTATTCCGTCCCTGATAACTTTTGTCTCTTCGGATGTGATTTGTTTTGCGCGATCTAAAAATTCTATTGAGAGGGTCAGGGCATCTTCATACATATCCTTAAAGCCGACTTTGTTAACCCGCACGTCCGTGTTACTCACCGCACTTATTATTTCGGAAAAAGATGTGGCGTCCCCCACAATAATTGTTATGTCCTCTTTTATAGAATTAAATCCGGTCAGGGGCGAATAAACTCTGCCGCCTCCGGCTGCATCCACAAGTTTGTCAAACGGCAACTCGCAGCTTAAAACCCCGCCGGGGTGCTCCGTAATTTCAAATCCAAAGTCTCCTGCTACACGCAACTCCTCAAAAAGAGCCTCGACAATTCCTTTAAATACAAGGAAATCGACGCCTCTGACGGTCATTCCAAGCATATAGGGTTGGTCGGGCAAGTCTCCTTTTTTCGAAAGATAGACGGACGAAAGTTCAAAAAGTTTTACAGTTTCGGAATAGCCCTTATTTTTGTTTAATACGTCTAAAAGCTTGGGTGTTAAAGATACTCTCAAAAATTCAAGATCGGCGTTAAGCGGATTTTTCACTTTTAGTGCACCGTGTCCCGCCATACTACCCGGTACAGCAGAATAGTTATAGCACTCAAAAAATCCCATATGTTTCAAAAAGTCTTTAGCTTTATCTTCAAGTGCAAACGTACCCATCTTAGCGTGGTGGGGTAGGGTGCCGCCCGGAAGTTCGTTAGGCAGCTTCTGATAGCCGTAAATCCTTATTACTTCTTCTGCAAGGTCTTCGATAATTTCAATGTCGTCGTATCTCCACGAAGGAACATAAACATCGTTTCCTTTAATTACAAAACCTAAGGAAGAAAGAGTAGCATTTACAAAATCTTTTTTAATCACGGTGCCCGCGATTTTGTTTATTTTTTCGTAATCTATCTTAATATGTTTTTTTGTATAGACAGTTCCTGTTAAATCTATAAGCTCTGATGAAACTTCGCCCCCGCTCAATTCGGTCAACATTCCCACCGCAGTTTGTAAGGAAGGAATAACGCTCTCAAAATCCACGCCTTTTTCGAAGCGGAGAGCAGCTTCAGTGCGGTGTCCCAAACTCATTGAAGATTTCCTTATTCTGACGGGGTCGTATACCTGTACGAAAAGGAGAACTTTGGTGGTATTTTCGTCGACCTCACTGTTCTGCGCTCCCATAATGCCGCAGAGGTCTATTAACCTGCCGTCACCGTCTTCAATTACGATTACGCCTTCGGGCAAAATTCTTTTTACCGCATCTAATGTAACAATCTCCTCACCTTTTTTGGATTCCCGGACAATCATTTCGTGCCCGGCTATCTTGTCATAATCAAACGCGTGCATCGGCTGGCCCAGCTCAATCATGTAGTAGTTTGTAACATCCACAACATTGTTAATTGCCCTTATACCGACCTTTGACAACCTTTCTTTAATTAGTACCGGTGATTCCTTTACTTTAACTTTATCTATTACTGCAGCGCTGAAACGCGGGACCAAGGAATTGTCAGAAATTGTTACCTTCAGCTTGTCCTTTCCTGAATATTTCTTTACGGTAAATGCCTTTTTGAGCCATTCCGCAGAAAAGCCTTTCACGGGGAGTACTGCTGCTAATTCTCTCGCTATGCCTAATACCGATAATCCGTCACCTCTGTTGGGTGTTACTTCGATTTCGAGCACATCGTCGTCTATTATTTTTTCGACACTAAACGAGTGCTCGGATAAAGCTTTTGCCACATCACGGATTCCAGCATTAGTTTTCACGTAGTCTTTTAACCAAGAAAAAGGTATGAGTACGTTCATTTTAAAATTGCTCCAAAAACTTTAAATTATTTTCAAAAAGATAGCGTATGTCGTCAATCTTTAAGCCGGTTCTCATCATGAGAACCCTTTCAACGCCCCATCCGAAGGCAAATCCGGAGTAAACATCCGGGTCTATCCCGCCTGCCCTCAAGACATTGGGGTGTACCATTCCCGCGCCGCCGAGTTCAACCCACCCTTCTTTGCAGAAACGGCATCCTTTTCCTCCGCATATTCCACATGTAACATCTACCTCAAAACTCGGCTCTGTGAACCTGAAATCATAGGGTCTTAAGCGGAACTTAGTGTCCTTACCAAAAAAATTATAGATTAGGTATTCTAAAACGCCCTTTAGGTGAGTAATACTAATGTTTTTATCTATCACAAGCCCCTCGAACTGATAAAAGGTGGGAACGTGGTTTATGTCGCTTTGTCTTCTCCCACAGCGCGAAATATTGAGCATTCTTATAGGCAAATCGCCCTTCAGCATCTCACGTATCTGGCCGTTTGATGTATGGGGCGTAATAACGACTTTCCCTAACTTAGGATCTTCCGGTAGGTCTATAAAAAATGTCTCCCATTCGTCGCGCGCAGGGTGAGTTTTCGGCATGTTTAGTGCTTCGAAAGAGTAGTAGTCCCATTCAACTTCCGGATATCTGACTCTTATAAATCCAAGTTTAGAAAATACTTCGTTTATTTCGCGTATTGCCTGAGTTATTAAGTGGAGATGGCCGATTTCAGGCTTTTTTCCAGGTAAAGTTTTGTAAAAGTTTTCCAGAGGTTTGTCCTTTTTTATGGATGTAACAGAGTTGAGAATTCCCGCGTAGGCTTCTTCGAGATAGGATTTAAGCTCATTCACTTTTCTCCCCAGTTCTTTTTTCTCTTCAACAGCCAGGTCTGAAACGTCGGAGGTTAGTGTTCTGAGAATACCTTTTTTGCCAAGGTATTTTGAATACCATTCGGCGAGGCTTCCGGGCTCCCCGGATTTTTCCAACATCTCCTTAGCTTCTGATTTGATTGACTCTATATCTAATTTCATAATCTCTAACCAAATATTGCAGGGCAGGGCAGTATTGTCAAGGGAAACGGCGCCTTTATGCCTATTGCCTCGCGTACCCGACCACGTTAAGTCTAATCTTGGCGCTGCCCTTATTATCGTCGTCGTCCGTGACGGTAGCCTCAAATTCGTGGCTTCCTATTTTCGACGCGTCCAACTCGAAATTATATCCGTAAGGACTTGCGTCGTCCTCAGCAACTTTGTCTCCGTCCATGTAGATACGTACTATTTTGATGTCGTTGTAAGCTGATACCTCAACATTAAGTCTGAATTTTAACGGAACGTTCTGGCCGTCCTTTACCCCGACGATTTGTACGTTTACGTCATCTTTATTTGAAACCTCATCTCCGTCGAACTCGAGTTTAGACTGCATAAGAGGAGGGAAGAATCTATCGTCCTCTTTGTATTTTTCTTTAACCCAGGCGTCGACTGCCGGCTGCCACTCGCTATAAGGAGCGGTTACACGGACAAAGCTTATTTCATCGGTTTCCCCCGCCTCTTTGCAGCCTTCATTCGCGATTCTTCCGTCTATTTTGCATACTTCAAGTCTCTGAAACCAGTCACTTTTTGCCGTAGGTTCGGTGCCCTTTATAAACCACTCGCTACGTTTGTCGAAACCTTCAAAAGGCAGGCCTCCTGTAAGCCTGTCGACCTCGAATTTTTCAACATTTGAAGGTACTTTAAATTTTTCATCGGTTTTATCCTTTAGATACTCTTTTATGAAAGTATTCCAAATTGGGGAAGCTCCTGTAATACCTGAGGCGATGTAAGGATTCATCTTTTCGTTATTGCTGTTTCCGACCCACACACCGACAACTACCGAAGGTGTGTACCCTATGGCGTAGTTATCTCTTTTATCGTCGGTTGTTCCTGTTTTTACGGCAACAGTGTGACCGGGAATATTCAACAAGCTTGCTGTACCAAATACATCAGAGCGCGCACCGTTATCCGACAAAATATCTGAGATTAAAAATGCGGTTCCATCTTCGAGTGCCCTGACCCCCTGCACCTGAGGTTTATAAACGACCTTTCCGTTGGAGTCCTGAACTTCTATTATAGGAACGGGCTGATGGAACATTCCTTCGGCGGCAAATACTGAGTACGCGCCGGTAAGTTCCAATAACTTGGTTTCGCCACCACCTAAAGTCAGGGCTAATCCGTATCGTTGTCTGTCTTTGAACGTTGTAATGCCCATCTTTTCCGCCAAATCGATCATATTGTCTATTCCACCGATCTTCAGTGCCTCAACGGCTGGAATATTCAAGGAATTGCCCAGCGAACGTCTCAAAGGTACGACACCTCTGAAAATACCGTCATAATTTTCGGGGATGTACGGCTTGTCGGG
>Ga0209318_1001795_pt1 | contig 12117 bp, 30 predicted proteins | sample RifGroE1_FD_183999 | JGI IMG/M metagenome (GOLD analysis project Ga0209318, IMG submission 183999) | Groundwater microbial communities from Rifle, Colorado, USA - Groundwater E1 (SPAdes) (version 2) | ecosystem: Environmental > Aquatic > Deep subsurface > Groundwater | place: Rifle, Colorado...
ATTTTTTAATTCGGTAATATCCTTTACCCATTTCCATACACTATCATTTTTACTAATATGACTATTTGACACTTCTACATATTGATGATTTTCTTTTAAAGTTTCATAATCTATGTAAGGATAATTCATCATCCTATATGTATTGTACATTGATAATTCAAATTCTGGTTCTGATTCAATAATCCTTTTTATGTCATTATAATTATTTTTATAATCCATAGCATCTGTAATATTATTTAAATCATATGGTCTATTATTTAATCTAGCAATAAAAATATATTGTTTAAATTTTGCATATTCTTCTGCATTCACTTTATAGATTGCATTTTTAAATACATTAAAATGTTGACATATTACATCTAAACTATCAAGGAAATCATCTTTACGAATAACAAATACCATATAACCTGTTTTGTAATCTTTTGTTGTGGTTGGGTTATAGATAATTTTTCTTTCTAAGATCATTTGTAAATACCATCTAATATTACGAATTCCGTTTGTTTGCGACCCATATGGAGGGTTAAATAAAATTAACGAGCAACTATCTCTAGGTATTTCATTTAATTCTTCAAATGATTTATTATATTTTTCATCAATATTAACATTATCTTTAAAATAATTAAAACGATTTTCTTCTAATTCATTTCCAATTAGTAATATATCACTACCATAATCATTTTTAGGCACAAATGATTTGAATACATCTAAAAAATTTCCCTCACCAGAAAATAAATCGCAAATTGTAATAGGAAAATTATCATTTCCATTAGTATTGTTGCCTTTACTGCCAAATTTAATAGTGAAGTATGATTTAATATAATCGTATTTCTTTTCTTTTAACCATTTGTCGTATATAACAAATTTCATTGGGACACTATTATCAGCACTTTGTATAAATAATTCATTATATTCTTCTTTACTAAATACATATTCTTTTAAATATCTTTCTTGCATATAATCTAATTGTAAATCTCCTAATATTGCGAGAAGTCTATATGTTTCTATCTCGTCCGTAGGAAAATACATCAGTTTGGAATCGCTGTAAATTGTACTACCTATGATTAATCATCTCTTTTCTTATTTATATTATTCTTTTAATATTTTATAAAAATTTCATATTTTTAACTTCCTTAATAACCTTTTCAAAAAATCTTTCCCATTGACAATTTCCAATTTCATTTGTCATTTTATAAGCTAAATGCTGAAACAATGTCACTTCAAAAACATCATTCTTAATATCTAACAATAAATCTTTCACTAAAATCCAGGCTTCACCACGTAATACAACGCATCCAAATGTATCGTTGTAAATAAATTTCTTTCTAAATTCATAATCATGATTATATATTTCTATACTATTAAAATCTCTATGTTGAATAAATAAATCGTCATTATGTATAAAACATGAGCATTTACATTTTTTATGTATCCAATCAACTGAAAATGATTGTTTGATATTCTTTAATAAATGTGGTTTAATTAATTTTGGTTGATTATATTGACGTTGAGAATGAATAATTATTTCAGATTGTGGTTGAGGTTTGTAAAATATACTTTTAATTATTTTATGATTCTCCTTTGTTTGTATTTTATTAATTTTGATAATTGTTAATAAATTTTCTATATGTACTACTATATATTTGATTGTTTAATGATTAACTAAACAATCAAATATATTTATCATTTATAACCATTATTTTAATATTATTCTAAAACCAAATCCATTTCTATCTCATCATAAGTATCACCATAACTAAATCCAATAATTTTAATACCATTAAATGATTTTAAAGTTAAATCATCATTATATGCCTTTTTATAATATTCTAATTTATTATCAAAATTTGCATTTGGATTAATGATAACTTCTGAATCTTTAAATCCCCTTCACATCCTTCAAGAGCACAGTCGCTTTTACCGCAATTAGCATTAGTTCTACAATCAAAACAACAGTCTATTTTATTATATTCACTCATATGTATGCATTCTCTCCTTTACATTTTATTATATTATTATTTTATTATAACAACATAAATCCAGCAATTATTAATCCTACTCCAGTTAAACATAATAATTAAACATCAAATCTATAATGCCAATTATTTTGATTATGACATTTATCACAAGAAAATTTATCCTTTGACAATTTAGCACTTTTACAAGTGTAACATGATTTATCAATCATATTGAATTCCTCCTATATATTATTATTTTATAATTTACACAAACAACAATCCTAATGCAATCATAATATGTAAACTTTGGTCAATATATAAATAACTTGTTAACGATTTTTCTTTATTTTTAGCAGTTGCTTTTATATAATCAATAATATAATGACTAATAAATAATACTGCAAACTTCCATATTAAAAACACTCCTAATAATTTAAAACATAAACATAATGATAAACTATAAATCATACTATGTGAAAATAAACTATACCAGTATTTACCTTTTGTTTGTGCTAAGAAATCACCTTGAAGTGGATAATCTGCAATATAGTGTGCTAATAATACCCATAGAATATTTTCTATTATAAATTAATCCTCCTTTCAAACAATATAAATGAATAGTTATATTATTTGATAAAAATTACGAATATTAAAATTAAATTCCCATGTCCAATTATCTGATATTTTATTACCAGTATCTTTTCTGAAATGAATTAATGTACCTTTAGGAACTAATACATCATCAATAACTGTGTCTTTTGATAAATTAAATTTAATTTCTTCTGTTGTAAATACTTTTTCTAAACTTAATAATTCATCTGAGAAATCGTTAACTATATCACTTTCTTCATCCGATAAACATAAAGTATCACAAAATCTATAGAATAATTTTTCATCTATATCTCTATCTTGATCATATGGCGCGTTAGTCATTTCTAATATATCTAATACAGTAATTTCTTCATATTCTATATCACATTCTACTTCTGAATGTTTACCATCAAGTTCACTAACATAAACAGTTAAATATGATAACTTTTCTTTATTTTCTTCATAAAATTCATATGGGATATATAATTCTCCATATGCTGTTGCTCCTGAATAGTACCCTTCTGCATAAGCCGATACTTTTACAATTTTTGAATTCTTGTTAAATTTCATATTCATTCTCCTTTTATTTTATACTTTACACAATTATTAAAATCACAACCTAAATATTTCATATAATCTAAAGCAGAATTATTTGCAATACACCAATCAAATACTTGACCATATCCATAATAATATGACATACAATACAATTCTGCTTCACTCATTTCAGTTTTATTAATGCATGTTTTACATTTATCCATAGTTTCTCCTTAGTTTTTATATATTGTGGTTAATAATTAAATTAACCACAATATATAATATGTATCATTTTACTTATCCTTCTTACTCTTACTGCCTACAATATTTGTAACATTACTAATTGAATTCTTCATATTATCAATATCTGCAAGCAAAAATACCATTGCTTGATTTTTCGTAAATCCAACTTCTACATAAGCATCAAATTGATTCTTTCTTACTTTTGCTTTAGTAGTAAAGTATTCAGTATTATTAGAAAAATCCTTGTATACTTCTAATAGTTCTGTACCAATCATATAAACTAATGGTTTGTACTGATCTACCTGCTCTTTAATTAATACCTTTAATGCCTCTGGTTTTTCTAATAAACTAGTTAATAATTCGTTCATGTTTACATTTCTCCTTTTCTTTTTTATATTTTATTTTTATAATAATATATTATATTACCACTATAAACACTCTAAAATAGCATTAATATTATCATCAATTATTTTAACTATCTGACTCAATTCATCTAACATACTACTAGTCAAGTGATTATTCATTGTATCAGTATTTAAATAAGCACATTTTTCTTTTTTGTCTATTTCAATTAATGCTTCAGTTTCATAGATTAAAAAATATATCTCTTTTGGAGGCCAGATACCCATAGATAATTTACTTCCTTCATAATCTCCAATAACATTTAGCATTTGCTTGATTATATTTTGTAGTTTTATATTGCTATTAGGTAAAGCATTGTTATTTATACTATCTTCACCTATAAACTCTACATTATTAATAGTAAACAATAACTTATTATTATCAAAATCAATATTTTCCATTAACTCATCATCAAATTCTATGGTAAATCTATGTATAATTCCTTTACAATCATTAATTATACCTGTTTGCCCTAAATATAAATATAATTCATAATTATCATCATTTTGAAATCCATTTGTGTTTACTATTCTTACTTTTTTACCTATTAATTCTGACATAATAATCTCTCCTTTACTTATTATTTTATATTTTATAATTCTAATAATTAACACACTCAATAATACTCTCAGGCACATCCATAAACTCTTTAATTTCATCTATATTACTCTTATCAGAAAATGAACAATATTTCTTATTTTCTTCGCTCATATTAGCAATATGTTCTTTTTCTGATTCTGCAAGTATTAATAGAATTGGTTGTTCTGTGGAATTATAATAAGTATTGCCTATTTTTACAATCATATTTCTACTCCTTTTCAATATTCCTATTCAAATAATCACAATATTTTTGACATTCTTCTTTAGATTTAAACAACGTATCATGTTTCTTTATTTCATCAACAGCATTTTCATCAAATATATCAATAAACTGTGTAAATTCTAAACTGCTCCATTTATAATCATCATTTTCTTTATTTTTATACTTAGGAGTAATACCAAATTTATTATCATAATTATTTTTCCATAAACTTAATACTTCTATAACAGAATGTTCTGGTTCATATAATTCATATCTTCTATTACATGAACAATCTTTCTTTATTTCACCACCATAAAGAGAAGTATAAATAATTTTTCTTTCATCATCACATTTTTCACATTTATTAACCTTTTTATATGTAGAATTAGCATAATAACCACTATAATTATCTGTAAATGGTTTAAGCAATTCAGAAAACTTTTTACGATAGAATTGCCTTTCTAATGTTTTTTCTTTCTCTAATAATTCTCTTTCTTTTATTGCTACTTGATGTTGTTTATTGAGTAATGTTTTATTTTCTTCTTTTAGGTCTATGTTTTCTTGTTTAATATTTTCAATTTGAAATTTAACACTTTCTAATAAAGCATCTTTCATTTTCTGTTGATATTCTATTAATATTTCATCTGTGATAGACGGTTCATAATATGGTTCTTCGTGATAATCATACATATTATATTCTGCTCCTTTATTTTTATATCATTATAAAAAGTTTGATCATGATATTAATTTACTCTATTTAATCTATATAATCACATTGCAAATTATCTGTTTCCTTGCCACATATAGGACAATCAAATATCGCAACTTCTAATCCTTCATACTCTGTAGTTTCTTTTACAGCAATATCCATAGAATTAAATAAACCATTACACTTATTACATTTCATATTAGGCAATTCCATATTTTCTCCTTTGTTCTATATTATTCTATTCTTCTACAATTTGAATCATTTCAACAGTATTAGGTGAGAATCCAACACCCATTAAAAAACACTTAAACTCTTCTACTAATAACTCAATTTGAGTTTGAATCTCTGAATCTACTTTCATAAGTGTTTTGATAAGTCTACTTTCATTATTAAATTCGTCAATGTAAGCAAAATCAATTTTAACTTTAGATTCATTTTTATGTTCTATATCAATCATATGTATTTTTTCTCCTTTCGTAAGTTTTATTATTTAATAACTGATTATATTATACAATTATATTTATATTCTGTCAAGTACCTATCTAGGACAATCCCTATTCACTCCACCATTCTTTTCTACCTTAACTTCTTCTGGAGCAATACCATTTCCAATAATTTCAACTCTCCCTTCATCAAACCAGTTAGTGTCATTTACCTTACCATCTTTACTTTTTGGTGCTATTCCATATTGAGCACAGCCGAATAAATAATTAATTTTGCCAATAATGATACCTTCAAATCCTGTAATTTTGTCTTTCGCTTCTTTGCCTAAATTTTTCATGTAGTTTTATTCTCCTTTTTATTTTAATTAATTATTTTATCTAACCAATCCTTTTAACTTTTTCTGATAAGATTTAATCATCGCTTTGGTGTAAGCGATATCTACCCCTCTATCTAAGTCATACTCATCACTAGGCAGACACTTTGAAACACCCTTACATCCATCATCTAAAATCACAATGGTAGTATTTCCATTAGTTATTAATTTATATGATTCGCTACCAGAATCAATTACTTGATTAACAATTTCACCATTATGTGTAATTTTCCAATTGATTTTATGAGGCATCATTTCGTATGTATAAATTTTATTTATTGGTTTTTGTTTTGTCTCTTTAATATCTTCGTTTTTAACTTCTTCATGTTTAATATTAATTATTTCAAATTCATCGGAACCATATCCCCAAACTTTATTACCTATACAATATGTTTTTAAACTATGCTCTGATATTATTGTTGTTACATTTTCTTTTGTAGATATATCTACTGTTCTATAGTATTGTGGATATTTTTCATCTATACATATTTCCATTTTTAAACCATTAAATAATTCTACAATATCACCTAATTTAGCATGACTTTTAATTTCTTTTCTTCTTCTTTTTCTTTAATTAACTCAAGATTTTCTATTTCACATGTATGTTTAGTACCATCTTTAGATTTAATAGTTATATCTCCTTCATTAAATTCATTTATCCCACATATTTCCACTTCTTGACCTTCTATATTTATTATATCATCACATGAACCATAACAAGTATCTCTATTTTTTATTATTCTATATTTTTTACCAATTTTAATATCTTTTATATCCAGAGTTTTATTCTCTTTTTCTATAGGTTTTTCATATGTATCTTCAATAAATTCAACACTATCAATCCTAAAACATAATCTCCCATTACTATCATTTATATTATCTAATACTTCATCATCAAATTTAATTGATAATCTATTATCGCTACCTTCAAAATCCCATCTAACAATTCCTGTTTGATCAACATACTTTTCTAAATTTTTATAATCATCTCTGATAAAACCTTTAGTGTTGATAATCCTTACTTTTTTACCTTTGTGATTTAAATTAATATTCATATTTATTCTCCTTTATAATTATTTTAATAATAATTTTTACCTTATACTATTACATTTTAACCTCAATCTCAATTGGTTCTTTAAATTTCTTTAACATATCTTTTACTATTTTATCTTTATTATTATTTTTTGCCTTTTTCATTTTATCATTAATGACTTCTCTCATTAATTCTTCTCCAGACATTTTTATATTATTGATATCTGATAAATACTTAATTACTTCATCATAAAATTCTTCATCTGTCTTATCCCAATGACTGACAACAATATCAGAATGCCGATAAAACCATTCGTCTTCCATTTTTAAATATATTTCTAACCATTCAGTATAATCTCTATCATGTAGTTTTAATTTAATTTTCCCTTTTATAATTTTTCACCCCTTTTTAATATTATTACAAATGTAACAACTTGTAACAATTATTTTTAACCATTACCTGCAAATTCTCCGAATATTTCTTTCCTTTTTACTTCTGCAAAAGCACATGCCTCATCAAATTGGTCAAATGGGAATTTCCAATTGGATCTTTCTCCATTTCTGCAAAATTGAACCCAATATTCCTGTTCTCCACCATATGTTTTACATAAATTTACATTCCTAACACCAGTTTTGGAATTCTTATTGGCTCCTTTTCTATGAGCCGAGTTTTCGCTGGATTCTGATACCCTTAGATTATAACGTCTATTATCCAATGTTTTCTTCATATTAATATGATCAACTACTTGACCTTCTTTTGCTCTCATTATGTAATTATGCAAGTATGTTGTTTCCGAAATTGATTTTCCATTTTGAACACCTATATATTCACTATGAGCAACATAAAAATTGTCTATATTAGGTCTATAAACTACATTCCATATCGTATTTTTAATTCTTTCATAATCTTCTATATCAATTAAACACTCATATAAACCTTGAAACTTACCTCTGTTTCTTGGTATATAAAATTTTACATATTCATCTTCATATTTATAATCAACAATCAATATTTACTCCTTTTTATATTAATATTATTTTGCTCCAATCTTATTCAACATTCCTATATATCTATTTCTTTCATTCATAACATAGTTTTTAAATCCACCTATTTTTACAATAAATTCTTCATCATAATCTTCTGAATTATAAACTACATAATCATTAAATTTAACTATGTCAACAAATCCATCTGTTAAATAAATATATCCTAATCCATTCTCATATAATTCAGGACTATCTTTATACAATTCATTATTTAATTCTGTAACTATATTTATAATTTCTTCTGGTTTCATGTGAATTCTCCTTTTAATTTTATTTATTTTAATATTTTAATGTTTTATTTCTTCAACATTGCAAAACCAGGAATAACCAAAACAAATGCACTTAACCATCCTGCTAATCCTGCAAACATTATTTTTACTACATCAATAGCAACTACCATTCCACTAATTCCATGTCCTGCTACTGCTCCAACAACTACATTAATCAATCCTGCAATTCCACCTATGAACATTAACCATAAACCAACATATAATCCTAAAACGATACCTGTTATAATCATTGCAATTCCTAAAATAGTTTTCATAATTTTCACCTCCTTCATTATTTAATAAATATTATAATTTTTATTTTATCTTATCAATAACAAGAGTACCATCAGAATTATATATTGGAGTTAATGCTTTTCCATGACCTGAATTTACCCAATAATAATTAATCCCAGATTTTTTATCTACAACTATAGTTACATTAGAACTAAGTACACCTAGACTTTTAGTTTCTTCTTTTACATAGAAATAATCTCCTAAAATATTATCATTTTGTTTTACTTTATTGCAACCAGTTGTTAGAGCTATTAAAACAATAATTAAAAATGTTAATATTATTTTCATAATTAATTTCACCTTCTCAATTATAATTTATAATTTTTCTTACATTCTATTTTTACTTCTTCACATACTTCCTTTCTATACATATTTATTTTACTAATTTCATTCCTATTAACAATTAATAAACCACCGTTTGTATATCGTAAACAATATAATTCACTATCTCTACAAAAATACCAATTAAGCAATTTACGATAATCTAAAGGTAAAGTATCACCATCATCAATAAATGAATTCATTGTATTATTATTATAATATATATCTAACACATATTTTTTTACGATAATAGTATTATCTAATTTGTTTCTTTTCTTCTTGAAAATATTAAACATATGTATTATTCATCCCTCCTAATCATATCCATTAATTGACTATAAAATTTATCATGACATTCACTACTGCACAATCTTCCCTCGCAACAATAGTCAATGAAATAAGTTTCTTCTTTGCACATAAAACATTGATCTAAATTTTTACTTTTGATTAATGTGTATTTGTCTAAATCACTATCTTGAAATTTCATAATTTCACCTCATTTTTGTTTTTAAAATAATATTTTTGTGCTTGATGTAAATCCCATTTATTTTTACTTCTTAATTCTCTTATATCATTTATAATAGGTTTTAATTTTTCACATGGTTTTCTTTTACATTCGTCAATAATGTCACATTTTAAATAATCTTTACAAATATTCATTATATCTTATATCCTCCTTTAATTTAAATACTCATTATTACCACAATCAAACATAACCATATTGAATTTTTCCATATCTTCAGGAGTTATTTTATTTTCTTTACCATCCTTTACTTTAGTATATTTATATCCGCAACATTCACCATTATTAGTATTTATACTATTATTAATTATACTTAATATTTCTTTGTGTGATTTACCTTTTAACATATTAACATCCATATTGTAATAAATATTATAGTCGCTTGTTGTCCCAGTGATTTGTGACCAACTAACTACTATATTTTTATTTATGTTTAATTCATTGATCAAATATAAATATGCTTCATCTCTTATAGAACCACAAACAGAATCAACAGTACAATTATCGTATGGACTAAATACTATAAGATTATTATTTATAGTGTTATGATAAACCGTATATTTTCTTTTCTTATCAAGTTTATAATATGTATTTTTACATCCTCTTAGATATAATTTTTTCATTTATTTACTCCTTTTCTCATTCTTCTTTTAATTTCATCTAGTAATTCTTCATCACTAAATTGTAATAAATTATTTTCCAATACCTCTTCCTCTTCTTCAACTTCTATTTTACTTAATTCTAATTGTCTTTCATATAATCTAATTTCTTCCTTACCTAACCATTTAATCCACTTACCACATTTAGAACAATATAAACCAGTTTGTGTATTATTCTTTTTGATAAATGTATATGTCCCATTACACTTACTACAAATAAAATTGTTAATTAGATTATCCATAATTTATTTTCTCCTTTCTGAATTAAATCCTAATTTTTTAAAATATTATTATTTTTAAATATAATTTTTTCATCTCTTACAACTTCTTCAATAAACCATTTTCCCACATACTGTCTCCAGCCATCCCCATAAACTTCTACACCATCTTTATAAATATTTTCTTCTTTAACTTCTCCTTGTTCAATAAAATATTTTCCGTTTTCGTGGGTCAAATAATGAACTATATCGCCTATTTTCAATGTTGTTACGTCAAATGCTACATCAACTTTATTATCCATATAACATATCACCTTTCTATTTTATAATAATCAAAACCAATCTAAGATTTTCTAACTATCCGTTTCAAGCCATCTTTTTATAATCTTTACACAACTTATACTTTTTAAATTATCTTTATAGTCATATTTATCACATGGACAAGAATCACAATTTTCTTTAAATAATTCTTCTGCTAATTCATTAATTGTCATGTTTTTAATTCTTTCATAATTTGTCATGGTTGTTTATCACTCCTTTCTTGTTTGTTTATATTATATTTGTATTCTGTTGTTTTGTCAAGTAATATTTTCACATTATTTCAATTAATCTTCAATTAATAAATTATCAATTTGTGTACACCTAAACTTCCATCTATGATCGCACTCATTACATTTTCCTTCTACTCTAATAATTTCACCTGATTCCATAATACCTTCATTTCTATTAATAATTCCATTTTCTTGATTCCAGGATTGATAAGATTCAGATATTTCTATAATAGCAAGATTATTTGATTTACATTTGGGACATTTTGCTTTTGTTTTTTTCATATACATAATAATTAATTTTCCTTTTAATTTAAATTATAGTTCTATAAACTTTCTACTGGTTCAAGTTTATTTATTCTACCACAATACTCACAATATAATTCTTCGTCGTCTCCAAATACAAATGAATTATTAAATTTCCCACAATAATCACATTTAAATCCATATCCTATTATTCCATATCCGTCATCAAGACTTACATATTCTGCCATATTATTCCTCCCATTTTAACTTTTGTCCACATTCACAAACTTTTAAATTATACCAATGTTTATAATATCCATCACCCAAATACTCACTTAATTCCTTATCACATGATGGACATAAAGCAGGACTCCAAGATTTAATTTTAGGACTTGTTGGTATTTGCTTGTTTAAAGATTTTACCGCTAATTCATACGCTTTAACTAAATGCTTTCTAGGTCTAAAATCACCATTTGATATACCTAAATTTATTTGTTTCTGAATTAATTCTATTGCTTGCTCACATGTCATGTTACTAATTTCTTCGTTAGAACTTTTCCAATTAATTTGTGTTTCTTTCATGATTTTATTCTCCTTAAAGTCATGTTAAAATAATGTTCTTATTAAAACTGTCCTTCAATATATTCCTTTGCCCATTCTATTGCTTCTATAACTTGTTCTTTTGTAAGATTAAATTCTTCACAAATTTCACTAATAGTCATTTCTCCTGCTAAATAACCTAATATATTATATACTGTGATTCTTCTTCTGTTTATTCTAGGAGAGTCACTACACGTATCTTTAGTTATAACTATTGACATATTTATAATCCTCCTTAATACCCATATCCATTCCCAAATTGAATTCTCTCAAGAATATGATATGCTTCATTTTCAGAAACACC
>Ga0209318_1001797_pt1 | contig 12110 bp, 8 predicted proteins | sample RifGroE1_FD_183999 | JGI IMG/M metagenome (GOLD analysis project Ga0209318, IMG submission 183999) | Groundwater microbial communities from Rifle, Colorado, USA - Groundwater E1 (SPAdes) (version 2) | ecosystem: Environmental > Aquatic > Deep subsurface > Groundwater | place: Rifle, Colorado...
GTTGATGTGGCATGTGTAAAATCATCATATGTTCCAACCAAATAAGCACCCGCGTCATTAACGTTTGTGTCAAATAGGGAAGTATCAGAATCCAGATAAAGGTTTGCAGCAGAGGTTAATACCAAATTATCAGATGCACCAAGTAAAACATCTCCGCCCGTAGGATTGATTGTTAAGTCTCCTGTAGATGTAAGTGTGTTTCCAGAAAGATTAAGTGTTCCTGCAATATCATTGGTTGTACCGTTTACATCTATATTGCCGGTAGCATCCACATCAAAATTGGCAAAATTGATAATCGAACCTGTTCCTGCACCATTTATAATTACGTCGTCAAGTGCACTTCCAATGTTTACGGTGTCTTTGGTTGTGTTATCGGTGGCTATATTAAAAGTGTTGCCGGCAGTTCCTGTACCTACATTAAATGTAGTAACGGAATTTGAGGTGCCAAGGCCAATTGTTGTTCCTGTAAAAGAGATAGTGCCGTCAGCCGCGATTGATCCAATTCCGGCCATGTCTCCGGTAAGGCCAATGTCCCAATCAGAGGAATCAAGTGTTAAGGTGTCACCATTGTCTCCAATTGTTAATGCGGCCGAAGGATTTATATTTCCACCTGTTATAACCAAGTCAGCAAGTGTTACATTCCCGGTTGCTGCAAATACCTGGAAAGCTGCACCCGTAGCATTGGCGCCAACTGTTAGATCATACGATGCCTGAATAGGGGAAAGGACCAAGCCGTTTAATCTCCAAAGGTCGTTGGAGGTTAATGTTCCCAGTTTTGTATCAAAATCTTTCAATACTCCCTGAACATTGGCAGATGCCGAATAGGTAAAATCATCATATGTTCCGACTCCGTATGATCCTGCGTCATTTAAAGCTGTGTCTGAAAGGGCGGTATCAGCGTCCAAAAAGAGATTTCCTGCAGAGGTTAATACCAAATTATCAGATGCACCAAGTAAAACATCTCCACCACCCGGGTTAATTGTCAGGTCTCCGGTTGAGGTTAGGGTGTTACCTGAAAGATTGAGTGTTCCTGCAATATCGTTGGTTGTGCCGTTAACATCAAGATTACCGGCTGTTGTTATATTTCCTGTCGCTGCAAATACCTGGAAAGCTGCGCCTGTTGCATTGGCACCGACCGTCAAATCATATGAGGCTTGAACAGGGGAAAGTACCAGGCCGTTTAGCCTCCAATATTGAGCGCCTGCGGGACAGTTCGCTCCACTTGAATCACAGACTAAGTAGCTTCCTTGGTGAAGAACTGTGGCGTATACATCATTCCATACATTACCAACAGCTCCAAGGTCGTATGTGTTATTGGTTGCAGATGTGATATTTCCTGCTTGGGTAAAGTTGATTACGGCGCCGGCCTCTCCCTCGATGTTAACCGGGGCAGTCGTATATCCGAAGTGAAGATCAACTGCGCTACTTGCATCTCCAAGCCACATATCTCCGGATCCTGAACCAATTTCAATATTACCGGTATTTGTGGTTATCTGAGCATTGGTTCCGTTGTGGTCGAGCGTAAGATAATCTGCACCAGTTGAATCATAGATTCTTAATAAACCGTTTGAATCTAGAGTCAAACGGTTGGTTAGGGATGCGCCTGCTTGGGCTACTATTAAGTTGGCGTTATTGGTGGTGTTATTGGCAAGATATAGCGCGGAACCGGTTGTTAATCCCGTGCCGGTTACCGAAAGAATATTTCCTGTTGTAATTACGGAACTGGTAATTTTCTCAACATTGCCTGCAGAGGTTGGTGCACCAAATACTTGGAAAGCACTCCCTGTTGCATTGCCGCCAATTGTTAAATCGTTAGAAACGTTAATTGGGGCCAAAATATTATTCGCAAGTTGCCAATGATTTGTTCCTGCATTACTCATCGGAATCCAGGTAGGAGCTCCACCTGTACTGTTTGTTGAAAGCACATATCCTGCGGTGTTGGGTGCCAATACTCCCCCCAAGACACCGGTTGAGGAGTAATAGGGAACAGCATACTGTGCAGCGGATAAATTATTGGCTCCTGTGCCTCCATATTGTGTGCTAATCAAGCTTCCGTTCCAGGTGCCGGTTGATATGGTTCCTCCCGAAATTGCCAGTCCATTAATAGTTCCCGAGAGAGTTGCGTTTCCGGCTGAGTCGATTGCAAATTTAGTTCTCGCGGTTGCGCCGCTTGCAAGCTCCAAAAGATTATATCCGGTAGCATCACTTGCCACCTCTCCGTAATAAAGTGAACCTGAAGTTAAATTGGCATTTGTTGCGTTTACAAATCCTCCTGCAGTTCCTCCCGGGGCGGCACCCTCAAAAGTAAGGTTAAGTGTACCTGTTCCATCGGGATTGATAGTGATTGATCCGTTTGAAGTGTTGGGTGTTGTTATTGTTAAAGCTTGACCTTCGATAGCAAAATTCCCGCTTGTTGACTGAATCTTCGGTGAGTTTGAAGCTAAAACTATTTGGCCGGAGTTATTCATTACAGGAACTGTATTGATAGTTGCTGTGGCTGAGGCGGGGTAGCCTTGTAACGTCTCCGAGTTTAACGCATAGGCGACGGTTGCGATTTGTACTCTTGGGGTTGCCTCCGTGTCTCCACCTACGGTTACACCAAGCCAAACCGCTGAGTTTTCACTAAAAACCGATGCCGGAATCTCGGTTCCACAGCTGCTCCCAAGTAGGGTGGAGAAGATACCGTCAGTGTCGGGTGAAATCGAACAGCTGTTGGAATTCCAGAGAGCAGTTCCCCCCGTATCTATATTGTAGAGTTTAAAAACCAGGTTGGTTGAAGTTGTGATTGGGTTTCCCAGGTTATTGGTTAGTCTACCTTGGAAAGATAAAAACCTTCCGGCAGTAGTCAGGGTGGTGGGGTAGGCAAGTGAACCACTAGTGGTTTTAAAGAATTGATTATAGACACCAAAACCCAGGCTGGACATCAAAAGAATAAGAATTGCATAGTTAAAGTAACCGGCAATTGGTAGGTTGTGATATGAGTTGTACCATTTAGGTCTAGTATAGAAGGCGTGGTAAGCAAGCTTTTGAAGCTTAGGAATCCCCGCAAGTCTTGCAATAATTCTTGCCTGGGTAGAATTGTACGAAGGGGAATTAGCCTTCCTTTCCTTCTCAATTTTACCTAATTTTGTCTCGACGACCTGTGCCTCGGATTTTAAGAAGCTTTCAATTGGATTTTCATCCATGTATCCCTCTTTTAGTGCCCATTCAAAAAACTTTTTAAGAGAGAACATTTTTCTATCGAAAGTCGAGGCTGAAGAACTCTTTAAGACTTCACTGCGATACTTTTTGATATGGTCTGAGGTGATTTTTCTAAATTCCATTGGGCAGTTTTCCTTTCTGGTTATCAATATCAAATTCACTTGTCCAGGCTAGGAAGTTTCTAACGTCGGAAATGTAGTTTTTGACGGTGTTTGGAGATGCCTTTTTGTCCTTGGATAGCGATTCCCTGAACCTGTCAACAATATCCTGAGTCTTTTCCTGCGCTTTGGTAGGAGTACCAATGCCTACATTTTGAATTCCTTCCATGAAATCGAGATCCAAAACTTGAAGAGAAGTAAGGTAGCGGGAGAAGCCACGAAGTGTTGAGAGGCGCCTGTTTATGGTCTTAATCTTAGTCTTATTCTCAACCATAAAGCTTTTGTAACTACCAAAAAAGTCATGATTGATAAATGGAGTAATCTCGAGAAAGTTCTCCGCATAGGTACCAAATGACTTTAATCTAAGCACGGCCCAGGCTAAAAAGTGGGCGACGTCTGATTTGTAGTTCTTAACTGATACAGCTGACTTACCTTCACCAAGAAGATGGTTTAAAAAGTCTTTTACAATTTCGTTGTTAGTTAATTGCATTTTGATTTAAGGCCAGATTATACGGATTATACTTACTTATACATTATTATAAAGCTAAAATAGCCTGTCAATAGCCTATTATATAGAGTATAGATACGAGAGGGGTTAAATAGAAAATGTATATTTTCACAGATACAATAACATAATTACCGCACTAATTTTACGCATATACACACTATTAGAGGCTTTTTATAAAAACCCATAACATGTATTTATACCTATTTTATTTGCTAAATTTAGCTTCAATATTTTTTTGCGGGAAAATGCGGAAATTAAATTGTGCTTATATTTTTTACGGTAAATACGAAGTCGTTTTAACACTATAGACTTACTTAAATATATCAAATATATTCATTTTTCTAATTAATTTTATTATTAATTATAGGTTTTATAATTGGCGAATCACTAATGAGTTTGCTAAATATTTTGGCAGGCACTTTAGGCCAATCTTTCGGAATTTCTATTTTTGAAGTTAACTTTTTGGGGATTTGACTCTCAACTGCTTGATATTTAGTGGTATATAATTACGTTATGGAGGAAGAAACCGGTAAAAAAAATTCCCGTACGGTCACAATAGCCATAATTTTGCTAATTGTGTTTATTTTGATACTTATTTTATTTTTGTATCTTATCCGTCGACCCGCACTTTTTGGAAGCTTTGCCCAAAGTAGTGATAGTTCCTCCAAATCCACAACCACCACAAGCAATGTAATTACACCACAGGAGATATCTTTTGACAACTCGTACCTATTTGCATCTCCTTTGAGAGCCGCTACCAGTGTAGAACGCGTCAGAGTCACCGTATACGTACTGGACGGCCAAGGAATGGGAGTTTCCGGGCAGAAAGCGGTTCTTGGTGGGGGAAGTACGGTATTCCATATATATCCGGTTAATGATGTCACAGACGAGTCGGGAAGGGCTGTTTTTGACATTTCGGCGGATAGCTCCGGACTTTATATAATTGAAGCCTCTGTGAATGGCAAAAAACTTAATCAAAAAGTTAGTGTCAATTTTGATTGACCCTTTTACTTCTGAGAAGTTCCTGATATCTTTCGACTATATTTGAATACTTTTGATCGTTTTCTGTAATGGTGGTTTTCTTGACACCTTTCTTTCGTTTATGGGTAACTATCAAGGTAACGGCCAGGAGAATTAAAATAATTAAAAGCTGCAAGAGTAATATTCTCGGCCAAACCAGGAAGGTCTTCATATATATCCAAAAACTTTCCCATAAATATCGCCCTTGAGATAGGGTTTCAAATTTCAAAGTATTGCTTTTGGGAGATTTATTACCATCCGTGTATTTTGTTATAGCAAAGACTCTCCAGGTGGTACTGTCGTTTGTGGGCATATTAAAGCTATAGTTTCCATCCGCATCGGAGGCAATAGTATAATTTGGAATATAATAAGCCAGGACCTGCCTGACCAATTGAAATCCAAGAACTCCTTTCTTAATTTCCGGGCGGGCGAGCTTTATTTCAACTGTTGAATTGGGGATTGTCTTGCCTTGCGTAGACACCTCGCTTCCCAGATTGGTTTCCGGCGCACCTATACTAATCGTCGGTGGCAAGATTACCGGTCCCACATTAAAAAAATAGTTTCCGCTTCCAATCGGAGGAATACAGGTTGGGGGAGTAACCCTTCTTTCGCTGTCTAAGGCAGTAATGCAAAGTTCAGGGAAATTAGCCGTATTAGGAAGATATACTAAGTCGAAAGAATAGTATCCATTTGTCCCGGAGTTGGTATTTTGGTCCACGCCAATACCAGAAAGCTCCACAAGGCTTTGGGGAGGTCCGTACCCCCAGATAGTCATCTTAGGAATTCCAATGGTCGCAGAAACGATTATGTTGGGTCGTACGATAACTTTTTCGGGAGACAAAATGGCACTTTGGGCACCATCAGCCTCAAAAAACAATACCAATGTGGCTAATGCAAAAGAAAGTTTAAGTTTCACTAATTTAGTTATACTTTATTTTACTTGTTCAATGAAGATTCATCTTTGGAACTTGGGGCCAATTCCGATATTTTGTCCTTCAAAGTTTCCTTGAGTTTCTCAAGTTCTTCTTTCTCTTCCGTAAGTTCTTCTTCGAGCTTCTTTTCCTTCTTGGTGAATCTGTTGGTAATGATGATTATGATAAGGATGATTATGATAATTCCAAGAAGTGTTACTATGGCGACCTTCCAGGGGAATACCCAGAAGTTTAGGTTAGCAGTTAGGGCTTTACCTGATTCACCGTAAGTAGCATCAAAGCTTGCAGTAAACTTACCAACCATCCATTTGGTGCCTAGCTTTGAAACAATAGTTCTTGAAGCATCAGGGAAGATGTTTGTCTCGCTTAATTCAACCTTGGCAACCTCGGCTCCGAACATGTTTTTTACACTGACCTGACCCTTCGGGGTAATGTGGTAGTCACCACTATTTTTAATTTCGGTGGTGATTGCGACCGGACCGTATTCAGAAAATCCCGGTGCGTTAAAGCTAACAATATTTGCTCCCTCGGCAACAGGACCTGATACTCTGAGATAGACAAGGCCCGCGATTCTCATTGAAACACTGGCAGCTTCCTCCTGCTTTGCACCGCTGGCTTCCGGAACGTTGGATGTAGGCTCAAAAAAGACAGCAAAATATTTTCCACCGGGGTTTGCATTTGAAGGAATTCTTATTTTACCGTCTATAATGACCATCCCTGCAGCGGGTATTGTACCTTTTTCGGTACTTAAACTTACCCATTGAGCAGCCGCATAGCGGTTGGATAGGGTAGTAGGACCTTCCAGGAAGCTTGGGGAACCATCATTATTGTCCACTATAAAGTCTGCTACCTTGAATGTTCCTGATATAGGCTCCGTTCCTGTATTGTAAAATCTTACGGCAAAGCTGGCGATTTTTCCAGGATCTGCTTCAAGTGTCTGTCTTGCGGGAGCAACTACAAGGGGAATAATGTTCTGGGCGGAAGTTTTTTTGGAGTAGACAAACAGTGAAACTGCTACGACAAAAAGAGCAATTAAAATCTTATAATTCGTGCTTAGTTTTTGCGGATTAGTATTATGTTTCATGGGCAGATTTATTTAAATTAGAACGTTGCCGTTGCCGTGTACTTAATTTTATTATAGTAATAACCGGCAGGTTGTGTTCCTGAAACTGAGATTCTGTAACAAGCGTACACTTGTTTTGCCGAAACTGGACCGGCATTTGACATAATGGTCTGTTTTGTCTCGGGGATAGGGGTAAGCTCCTGGTCGGGGATTTGTTTAGCCGTAAAATTACCTCCATGAACAAAAGCAGCATCCGTTCCGCCTCCTGCTGCGTTGTCAAGTGTGTACCCAAATCCATTATTGGTTGCGGTAGTCCATGCTCCGGAAACTGATTCGGTGCAGCTTCCCGAGTCACAGGTTGTGTCCTTGATACAGTCGTCTGCTTCACCGGCAGTAGCACCCAGACAAGTAATTCCATTCATACCCATCTGGTCATTTTCTTCTATTTTGACTGTATACCCACCGCCGGCGTTTGTTGAAACGGTTAGAACTTGCTGTGCATCAAGGAATGTGTTGGCGGTTGCAATCGTACCCCAGGGAATAGCGGTTGCAGTCGAATCGGTAGTCGAAGCAGTTCTTGTTACTCCACAATATGTACCTGTATCAGCAGTTACTCCCGTAACGGTGAATGAAAGTGACTGATCAACAGTTGCCGAAACCAAAACTCCTTCAACGGGTGCAACTCCTACGCTTGCTGAATCCAAAGTGTTGTTACTGCCGTCCCTGGTAAGTATGGAAATTTTATAATTGTCAGCCTGTCCTTGACTACGGCCTGTAGAGAATGGAGTGGGATTAACAAGATTCGGAACAACTACAGTTACTGTTGCACCGGCACAGGAGTTGGTTGCTTTTGTAATAGTAATAGTTCCGCTGGCTGAGGCTACACTTGGAGTATTCCAACCGCCGGTACAGGTGCCACCGGTTGAACTTACATTGACCGATGTCGGAGTAAGCTTGTTGAAATCAAAACCATCGGTTGTTTTATCGGTTCCAACATCCGGAATTCCGTCATTAACGTTCCCGGATGAAGCTACCGGAATTGTGACAAAGATATTTCCTCCGACTGGTATGGTGTTAACCAGAGTAAAAGTCATTGTTAAACTCCCAGATTGTGTCGCTGTAACGTATCCGTTTGTGTCGACATTTTGTGTAAGTGGGGAAGAAAGGCTGAAGGTTGTGGTGCTTGAGACATTTGCCACCGTATAACCGACACTCCCTATACAACCGGTTATGCCTTGGTTCAAAAAACAAACAGGATCGCTTGGAAAAAGATGATTAGTATCTTTATCTGAGCTGGCATTGTCGATAGTTATCGTCGATGTTCCTGATGTACCATTAGTCGTGTGCGCGCGGTATGAAAGCCGGGGGTTACTTAAGGTTGCTGATGAATTTGTAAGCGAGGCTGCTTTAGTTTCAGAAGGGTAAAGAGATTTAAGTGCAAACAGGGAGAAAGCTAAAGAAAGGGATAAAGAAACGAAAAACACAGAAAATGTTGCAAAATTTATTTTTGTATTTACGTTTTTCATGACCTAAGCACCTATTACGCTAGCTACTATTCATCATTATTAAGCTACGATTAATTGTTGTCAAGAGGATTCCTCGCCTTGTTTTTGGTGTTTTTTATGATATTTAAAATCGCGAATATAAAAATGAACACAAAAATTATGGAAAAAGGAAAGGCGATTGTGGTTATAGTTTCTTTTTGTAAATCTGTTTCACCGTCGGCAGAAACTTCCAGTGTTGATTTATAAATTCCCACGAGTACCTTATAGCTAGCTTCGCAAGAAATGGTCTCTTCATCCTTTAAACACGGAATGTTTCTTACCGAGTCCGAAATAACATTTAGAGGAGCGAGCGTTAGAGTTTCTGCCTTTCCAAACCAGGGTTTTATTGTTATTTGGCCATTTGATTTGAAAAGGTATGAACCCAAATTACCAATCCTTACGCTAAAATCCAACTTCCCTAAAGAATCAATTATTTTAGGTGCCGAAAATTCAGTAATTTCAAACATTTTTTCCGGGTTACCGTCTTTTGAAACAGATATAAGGAGGTTGGACCCTATTCTTGCCTGATTGGTAGGGCCTGTGGGGGTAATTCCGCCGGGCACGTCGTTTCCTAACTCATATAATAGTGTAAAGTAATAATCTTTTTCGGAAGCGTTTGACGGGGGAGATATTTTAACAAGAACATCTTGATGGGCTCCTCCGGCCATGTAAAATTTTTCTCCGAAGCTACTTACAGGTGAGATTATACTAAACCAGGATGCAAAAGGGTGGGAGCCGGTGATGGCATTTTCTTCATCAAGTAATGGATTTCCGTTTTCTCCTTGGGCATCGAAAGGAATAATGTAAACACTTGCCATTCCGTCCTCACCGTCATTTGTAATAGTAAAAGTTTGGGTGACGGTTTTACCGGGGATAATCATGATTTCATTAATCGGAGGAGTAATAGAAAGACTGAGAGACTGTGCCCTTGCAGGGCAATTAATAATTAAGAATGTAAAATTAATAATTAAAGACAGAATAAGTGAGGCAAGAAATTTTCTTTTAAAATTGTAAATTGTAAATTGTAAATTATTCATTGTTAAAAACTCGGTATTGCTGTAAATAAAATTTTATTCTGATAACGCCCGCTACCCTGAACTCCCGATATGTTTACTTTATAAGTTATTGTAGCGGTTCTACTTCTGCCCACATTGGCATTTATCATTACGATTTGGTCCGTTTGCGACAAACTGGCGTTGGCAAAATGCCGGAAGTATGTCGAATTAATAAAATCTGAGGGAATATCCTGCCCCGACATGTTATATCCGAATCCATAAGTTGTAGCTTGAGACCAAACCCCTGCAGCAGATTCCGTACAAGTTCCCGCATCACAAGTTGCATCAGGTATTGATTGCCCTCCTGAGGTTTGCAGAGAGCCGGACTCTCTTGTTGTTACTTTATACCCGCCTGCACCTCCCGCAGACACAGTTAAAGTACTTGTGAGTGTTACCGGGGTACCGGGAATTAATGTGCCAAAGTTAATTAGAAAATTACTCATTGAGAAAGAGAAAGGAATGATTGAGTGGATATATTGAAATCCGGAACGAACTCTGTAACCGCTTGATGAATAAAGTCCCGGGGCAGTTTGGCCAATGGTGGTATCCAGTTTATAGCCGGAAGAAGAGGGGATTCCTGCTCCTGAGTTAAAATTCGGCATTTGTATTATGTAATTTGGCGATACAATCTTGGCTTGCCCTTGAACATCCTGTGGCAAAACGTAAATGGCCAATAAGAAAAATAGTGTTGTCAGAAAAAATAAACTTTTTGGAGATACCATGTTATTTACCGATCTCTTTCTTCATCTTCATACCGCTTAAAAAGAGCTCATAGATTTGTTCATAAAGGTCATTTATTTTTCCTTTTTTCTCGGTACTCAGATTCGGGTCTTTTAGAAGTTCACTGAGATATTTCTGAATTTTGACAAGTTTCAATCTGAAATCTCCATCTGTCCAGATATTAACTTCTTTTTCCTGAGACTTAATTTCCTCAATAAAGTCCTGACCGACACTTTTTAGCACTTGTATTTTTTGTTCATTTTTAAGGATTTCTATATATTGCCGTCCAAACATGGCTGAGATGGGGGCTATGGCCAAAAGTGAAACAATTTGCAGGATCTCTGCCCAGAAATCTGCGCGCGGGGTGAGAAAAAACAGTATTGCGAAAACAAGGGCAGCAACTATTGATGTGGCGGGAGCAGAAATAAGCGCAATTCCAAAAAGCAGGAAGTATGTTAAGAAAAATATGGGGGATGTAAAGCCTCCGGTTGTAAAAAGTAAGAGGGAAACGGCGAAAGAGAATACAAAAATATCAAAAACCACTCTTGAGGTAGGATTTAAAAACTTTTTCCTAATCAAAAAAGAAACCATCATGTATAAAGCGACAATTACCCCCGAAATTTGAAGGCTGTATTCCGAAATTGGAGTTTTTGCAATAAAATAAGATAGTCCCAGGGCGAAAGCGGTGATGGCGCTATGAATAAGTGTTTTTTTTGACAGATTTGACATATGTGTCTTAAAAAAGTTTACGCTAAAGTGTTAAAATTGACAAATATGGACAACATTAAATACGACCACGCAAAAATCGAGAAGAAATGGCAGGATAGGTGGGAGAAAGAAAATATTTATTTTCCCGATCTGTCTCAGGCTAAAGAACATTTTTACAATCTTTGGATGTTTCCATATCCTTCTGCGGAGGGTCTTCATGCAGGACACACTTTTGCATCCACAGGTAGTGACGTGTTCGGAAGATTTATTAGAATGCAGGGAAAAGCTGTTTTTCAGCCGATCGGCTACGATTCTTTTGGAATCCACTCCGAAAATTATGCAATCAAAATCGGTGAAAATCCTAATGAGGTAGTTAAAAGGACAACCAAACATTACGAGGAGCAGATGAGATCACTGGGTCATGGATATGATTGGAGGCACACTGTGACTACTTCTGATCCTGATTATTATAGATGGACACAATGGTTATTTCTAAAAATGTGGGAAGCGGGATTGGCTTACAAAAAGTTAGCCACCGTGAATTTTTGTCCTTCCTGTAAAACCGTACTTGCCGATGAGCAGGTTATGACGCCGGCCCAGGCAGGCAAGGAACCAAAAGATGCCAATGGGGAAGTGGTCCCTGAGACACCGGAAACTAAGGTTTGTGAGCGCTGTGGAACCATAGTTGAGAAGAAAGATCTTGATCAATGGTTTTTCCGAATCACTAAATACGCGGATGATCTTCTTGAAGGCTTGGAAAAAATCGATTGGAGTTCCCGTGTCAAGCTTGCACAGAAAAACTGGATAGGTAAAAGTCACGGAATGCTTATTAAGTTTAAAATAGAGAATTCGGATGATGAGATTGAAGTGTTTACAACCAGGCCCGACACTTTAAACGCCGTAACTTTTATCGCCATATCCGATGAGGCTCTTTATAACCGGGAAAGTACCGAGAAAATAGGAGAGCCTACGGGTAAGTATGCAATAGACCCCTTAAGCGGAAGAAAGCTTCCCATTTGGAAAACCAATTATGTAGCGCCCGGATACGGAACGGGAGCGGTTATGGGTGTTCCGGCTCACGATGAACGTGATATGGAATTTGCTAAAAAATACCACTTAGATATAGTTCAAAAGGATCCGGATCAAAAGTTATGGAAAGAAATTGAGGACAAAAAATTTGGGTATTCCCACACAAATTTTC
>Ga0209318_1001799_pt1 | contig 12105 bp, 6 predicted proteins | sample RifGroE1_FD_183999 | JGI IMG/M metagenome (GOLD analysis project Ga0209318, IMG submission 183999) | Groundwater microbial communities from Rifle, Colorado, USA - Groundwater E1 (SPAdes) (version 2) | ecosystem: Environmental > Aquatic > Deep subsurface > Groundwater | place: Rifle, Colorado...
TATAGTAATGTATATTTTTGTATTATAAATATTTATATTAAATTAAAGGAGTGATTTAATGGCTAATCCTAAAATTACTAAAGTAAAATATTTTACTAAAGAAAAACAAGATAAAATAAATCCAAGCAATACTATTAAATATCAAAAATATCTTAAATCTAATATTATCAAAAATAAAGATGTAGAAGATACTACTTTTAAGGCATATTCTGGTAATTTTATGCAATTTTTAGTTTTTCTTTCTGAAGAATGGAATAATATAGATTTATATTCTGAAGACATTTTTATAGATGCAATTGATATAATGGAAAGTTTTATTAGTTTTTGTCAAGATACTTTAAAAAATAATAAGAAAACTATTAATAATAAAATTGCTGCTGTATCAACTTTTTATTTATGGTCTATGAAACGTGGATTAATTGATAGACACCCTTTTGATAAAAAATTAGATAGAATGAAAGGTGCCAATGAAGAAAAAATAATTAATTCTTATTTTCTTACTGATGCACAAATAGAACAAATTCGTGAAGGTTTGAAAGATGAAAAGAAATTTGACGTGATTGATAAATTATTATTTGAAGTTTTATTAGATAGTGCTAATAGAATTGGTGCCGTGGAAAAGTTAAAAATAAGTGATTTAAATATGGAAAATTGTGTTTTTACAAACATAAGAGAAAAAAGAGGATATTTAGTTGAAGTTGCAATATCAGAGGAAACATTAATTTTAATCCAAGAATGGTTTGAAAAGAGAAAAGAAATAGATAATCTTGAAGTAGATGCTTTATTTATAAGTTATTATGGTAAAGTATACCGTAAAATGAGTAAAGGATCATTGCAACGAAGAATTACAGCAATAGGTACTATTATTGGATTGGAAGATTTTCACTGTCACTGTGTAAGAAAGAGTGCTCTTAATAATATTTATGAGAAAACTGGAGATCTCTCTTTAGCTGCTGAGATGGGTAATCACAAGAGTACAGAAACTACCCGTTCTGCATATATTAAACCGATTAGTAAAGCACAAGTTAGAGATAAAATTAAAGAATTGATGAATAAGAATAAAGAAAATAAATCATAAAAATTAACATAGATTATTTATTTAAATAATATGTCTTACAAACGTGCTATTTATAATACTTTGTAAAATTAAGAAAGTAAAACGTAATATTAAGTAATTAGAAACAAGTAACTAAGGTGAAATATGATATTAAATATATCTTAGTTACTACTTGTGATTATTTGATTTAGATTATAATGTAACAAAATAATAAAATAAATATTGTTGACTTTATCGTATTTATATGGTATTATATAATCAATAAATTAATCAATAATTAGCAATCAATAATTAGCAATAATTAATTAGCAATAATTAAATCAATAAACATCCCCTATCTTATTTTTGTGGATTACATAACTGTGGTATAATAATATAGATAGGAGTGTGATTTATGATGACAGTGAAAGATGATAAATTAATAATAAGAGTAACACCAGGATTAAAAAAGCGTATTGAATCTACAGCCAAAAAGCAAGGGAAAAATGTTTCAGATTTTGTAAGAGATATTATTACTATGTTTTTAGATAAAGAACAACCAGAATACTTAAATGCAATTAGTAAATTAAGAGAATTATTTTATAATAAGGAAATATTTCAAAATAAAATATATATAAATAAAATTAATGATTATAATTTAGAAGAAACTGAACAATTAATATTGGAATTAGTACGCATACAGCAAAAGATTTATGAGATGGAAAAATATATCAATGATTATTTGAATAGTAAAGAAATTTAATGATATTTAAAGATATATTGTGAAATAGTTTGTTATTTGGAGATAATATGCTATAACTTATTTATTTGGTCAAATATGATGGGTTAACAGATTTGTATACCCAATAAAAAGCCTGTATAATAAGTTTACAAGGTAAATGTAAATTATAAATCCTTGTAAATTTAATTATGGAGGTTTTATTTTATGGATTATAATCAATTAACTAAATTGCAGTTTGAAGAAATTATGGATGAGTTATTAGGAAAACCTGTCTGGTTAGAAGTTAGAACAGATACAGTTAGTAAGCATACTTTTTATGAAAATTTTGAGTTTCTTAATTTTGTGAATGGAAAGTATCAGTTTGGTTTTTTGGAGTACCAAGAAGAAAATGAATATAAATGTTTAATGATTAATCAATTAGATATTTTAGACATACATAGGAATCCAATTGCTCCTAGTATGGGTGCTGAACAGATTTGTTTAAGTATGTATGATTTTACTGAAATATTTGTTGAGTATAATTATTAGGAGGTATTGAAAATGCTAATGAGAAAACCGATTATCTGTGCTGAGGGTTCTGAGGAATTGTGTTTGTTTACTTATAAGCATAAATTTGTTGGATACGCATGGAACGTGCCGATTTTATTCTATACTGATCTTAGTTATAGATTATTTTGCAGGTTGTTAGATGTCGGGTTTACTAGTCAGCAAATTGAGAAGTTTGAGATGACTGGTAAGTTTTGATTTGTTTGATTGAATAAAATAAATATAAATTGATTTTTTGATGTGATATGTTAATGATATTAAAGAATCTACTAAATGTAGGTTCTTTTTTATTTTATATTTTATGAATTTAGGGATAGGTTGGGCTTGCAATCCAATGACAAAAGGGCACTCCTACACCCCTTCCCGTTTGTTTTTTATTTGTAGGAGATAGGGAAATTGGGTTTATTGTTTAAGTTTAATATAATAAAAATATAATTGTAGGAGGTTGTGCTTATGGGTGAGAAATATACAAAAGAGATTTTAGTAAGTGAATTTTGGAGATTTTATAAAGAAAATGGTAGATATCCTAGAGGCAAAGATATGAAAAGTAGTTTAGGTTTCCCAAGTGAAATTGCTTATAAAACTAAATGGGGTACTTTTAATACTTTTTTAATAGATATTGGTATTATGGGAGATATTGGTTGGTATAAATGTGACGAGCAAGTATTATTAGATTTATATGAAAATGGTAATAAAGAAGAAATAATAGATAAATTAATGATAAAAAGAAAATGGAGTGCTATTGCTGTTAAAGCTAATAGTATGGGGTTATATAGAAGCAAAGAAGCAGAATATGGTAGTAGAACATTCTCTAAAGAGTTTTTATTAAGTGAATTAAAAAGATATTATAATACATATAATAAAACTCCATTATTTGTTGAATTTGAAAAAGATAATAATTTCCCTAGTCCTAAAATTTATACTAAATATTTTGGAAGTTGGAACAAAGCATTAATAGAAGCAGGATTAGAAGTAAATATAAATACAGATTATACAAAAGAAGATATAATCAATAATGTTAAAGAATTATATAAAATTAATAACAGAAGTCCTTATAATTATGAATTAAAATATTCCATATCTTCAATTTATAAATATTGGGATACATATAATGATTTACTTTTAGAATGTGAATTAGATGTAAATAGAAAAATACATAACCTTAAAACAAAAGAAGATGGAATTAAATTCTTACAAAATTTAAGTAAAGAATTAAATAAAATACCTACAACAAATGATATTACAAAACATACAAATGTAAATAAAGATTGGTTTGCAGGAATATTTGGTAATTTTAAAATTGCTCTATATGAGAGTGGATTAATATATAAAAATTTAACTATATCAAATGAAGATAGAATTAAATTAAGTATTGAAGGATTAGTTAATTTATATAATAAATTAGGTAGATGTCCAAAAGTAAATGAATATGATAAATATGCAAAAGAAAATTGTTTATTTAGTAGACGAGTATTAGAAAATCAAATAAATTTAAAATATAATGATATTTGTATGAAATATTTAAAAGAGGCAAATCAATATCATAAAACTAAAGAACAATTATTATTTGAGTTAGAACAATTAAAAAATAAATTAGGCAGAACACCTCTTTCAATAGAATTAAAACCAGAAAATAATATTTCATCCTTAAGTCAATATATGGATACTTTCAACATGACTTATAATCAATTAATTAAATCATTAGGTTGGGAATTGTCAGGCCATGAATTTACGTTAAAAAATGATATTGAGTTATTAAATGATTTTTATTTTTTATACTTAGAATTAGGTAGAGTACCAACAACATATGAAATTGATGCAGATAAAACAATAGCATCTTATCCTTGTTATAAAGATAGAATTGGTTCTATAGAACAAATATGCAAAAGGTTAAATATAAAATATAATAAAGTTTTTAGATCAGGTACTATATGTTATGATAAATTAGGTAGATTATGTAAATCATTACCTGAAAAAGATATATCAAATTATATGATAGATAATAATATAAAACATCATAAAGAGTATCACTATGCAGATATATTAAATAATGAAAAAGATAATAGGCGTTGTGATTGGATTTTATTTATAAACAATAAAATTTATTACGTTGAATATTTTGGAATTTGGAGAAATAGTCATTCAAAACTGGTAAATGATTATAAAAAGAAAGCAAAAAGAAAAATTAAAGATTTATATAAAGCAGGATTAATAGAACAATGTATTTTTATATTTCCTAAAGATTTAAAACGGAAAAGTTTAGATGATATATTTGAATTTGCAAAAATTAAGACTTGTGACAAACATCTTGCGTAAATAATTAATCAACCCCTACTCTTTTATTGTGTAGGGGTATTATTTTATACCTCTACTATATAAAGGAGCGTGAATTATAGATGCCAAATAATGATTTAAGTATTTTAATATCAACATTAATAAATCAGACAAGTAAAAAAAACTTAATTACTGAAGTTGAAGAGTTAACTAAAACTTTACAACAAAAACTAGGAAATATTAATATAAATATTAGTGGTGCAGGACTTTCAAAATTAACATCACAGTTAAATCAAATATCCACAGCAATACAAAAAATAAAAATACCACAATTTAATTTTGATGCACCAACCAATGAATCTAAAAAGTTTTTAACTGCAATTGGCAGTATTGAAAATACTTTAAATGCCACTGGAAGAACTGCTAAATCAACATGGGATGAATTTGGCAGAGTAACAGTTAATGTAACAAATACTTCCAAAGGATTAGTAGAAAATTTTAAGTATCAGTGGGATGCTGTAAATCAATCACTTGTTAGAGTCAATAGACAACAACAAGATAATATGTTAAGTATTGATCAATTGCAAGCAAAATATAAAGGTATGGTTAATACTTTACAAACTGGTAAATTAGGTCAGTCTATAAATACTGGTGAATTACAAGCATTTTTAAAAAATTTGAAAGATGTTAAAGTTATAGATGGACAAATAACAGCAGAATTGCAAGCACAATTTAATATTATGAAGCAAAATGCTCAAATGACAAGAGAGCAAATCAACTCTACTAAAACATTAAAAGAACAAATGCAAGTTTTAAAAGCGTCTTCTAGTAATAGTTTCAAACAATTTGAAAGTTCAAAATCATTTAGTACGTTAGATTCATTATCTTTATCACAATATAATAGCATTAAAGCAAGTATAAGTAGTATTACTGAATTAACTCCTAATGCTATTCAAGCATTAAGGTTATTAGGTAAACAATTTGATGAATTAAAAATAAAAGCGAATCAATCATTTGATTTACGCAATGCTGAACAAACTTTAAATAATTATCTTGTTAAAATGCAAGGTGATATAGCAAAATTTAAAAAACAATTTGAAGGACAATTTAGTACATTAAAATTTAATACATTTGAACAAAAGGCATTAGGTTTACAAATAGATCCAAATGCTTCAAATAAAACAGCAGATTTAACTGCAAAAATAAAAGCGTTAAATACTGAATTTGGTTCAATGAAATCTGAGGCATATGCAAATGGTATAAATGCTGCCAATAAAGCAACTATGAGTTTTGGACAACAAATTCAATTAATAATTCAAAAATTTTCTATGTGGATTGGTATTTCGACAGTAGTAATGGGTGCAATACATAAAATAAATGAATCATTTGATTATATGTTGGAACAAACAAAATTGTTTACTAATCTACAGATGGAAATGACTGGACAAAATTTAAATTTTTCAGAAATAACTAAAGCTGCTCAAGAGTATGCTCAAGCCACTGGAACTCTATCTTCTGAGGTTTTAAGAGCTGTCTCTGTATTCGGAACTTACACAAGTAAGATCGATGAAGTTATTCAAAAAAGTCAGGCAGCAGTAATTATGGCTAACATCACAGGGAAATCCATACTTGAAATTTCTGACGATCTTATGTCAACGGCTTTTCAGTATAAAATGGGAGCAGAACAATATCTCCATATCGTGGATATGTATGCTAGTGTTGCACGTAACTTACAAGTTGATTTTCCCAAAGCTGTCTCTGAATTGGGAAGCGGATTAAAATATGTTGGTGCAGTAGCAAATGCAGCAAATATGCCAATTTCAAACGTGATTGCTTCTCTTGGAGTTTTGACAGAATCTACCAGAAGAACTGGATCACAAGTAGCGAATGGTTTAAAAACTATCATAGGACGCTTATCCCGTGTTGGAGATGAAATTGATCCTGAATCTTTTAAAAAAATTGAAAAAGTTGTTTATGATACAACTGGAGTAATGTTAAAAGAATCTGAAGATAATATAAAACCAATGAATCAAATATTATCTGAATTAGCAGAAAAATGGAAAATATTAGGAAGTGTGCAAAAAGCACAATTAGCAGATTCAGCTGCTGGAATGCATCAACGTAATATTTTTATTAGTTTAATGGAAAATTTTTCCAAAATTCAAGATTTAGAAACTGAGGCAATCAATTCTAATGGTGTAGCACTTCAAAAACAAGATATATATTCTAAGTCACTTTTTGCTTCAATTCAAAGACTACAAAATGCTTTTCAAGGGTTATATCAAAATACACTTTCTAAAGATTTTATGAAGACAACTGTTGATTCCACTACATCAGTAATATCTGTTTTTAATAAATTATCAGAAACAATTGGTGGATTACCAGCTATAATAACTGCATCTGTATTAGCAATATCTGCATTATCATCTAAAACCAGAAATGGTTATTATGCAAACATGTTAGGTTCTGTATCATTTAAAGGTTTATCTTCTGGGCAACAGGGGCCAGCATTACCTCCAGGAATGAGCAATTATTCCGTACAAATACCTATACTTAATAAAATTATCTCTTCAATGAAACAGATTAATACTTTAGGTAATACTAAAATTAATTTTTTAGATTCATTATCTAGTTTTACAAGAAATATATCAGGAAAGGCAATTAATTCTTTTAATTCATTAAAAACATCAATAATTAATACAGTAAATGCAACGAAAAGTTTAGGTGTTATAGGTACTACAGGTAAAATGTTTACATTATTAGGAAATGGTATTAAAGGCACAACATTAGCATTAGGACAATATATAACTATTACAAACTTAGCAAAAGTAGCAACTATAGGATTGCAAACTGTAATGTCAATGGGAATGATGGTTGCATTCTCTTTAGTAATAGGTCAAGTTTTTAAATTAGCAGATTCATTTCTTCACGCTAAGGAAAAACAACAAGAACTCTTTGAATCATTAAAAAATGATGTATCCACATTATCTTCAGAACTTTCTGATTCAGAGAAATTAATTAAAACTTACAATGATTTGTCACAAGCAACATCCCTTACATCAGAAGAAAAGCAAAAATTAGCAGATGTTACGGAAAAATTATCTGCCTTATACCCTAATTCAATCGACCAATTCGATGCAGAAGGGAAAGCTATTTCATTAAATTCAGAAAAATTACAAGAATATATCAAAGTAAAAGAACAAGAGTTAGAATTAAAACGTGCAGAATTATCAACGCAGTTTTATAAAACTGGAGATAAAGATGTTAATAACCTACTAACTAATGAAAAAAATATAAAATCCAAAATGGATCAATTAGCAGAGTATGAAAAAAATCAAAAAAGATTTTTAGATTCTGGAGATGCAAAAACTGATAAAACAGGATATAAAAAAGTATTAGAAGATATAAACAGAACAAAAAAAGAATTGTTAGAATTAAAATCAGAATCAACAAAAATCACTGATGAATTAAAAACTAAACTTACAGCAACATTACAAAATCAAGATGGATTTAAAGATTTTAAAACTCAAGAATTAGATAGTTTTGTTAGCAGTTTATTAAAATCACAAGATGTATTAGAGCAAATAAATAAATCTGGTGGTATTGAAATATTTACTGCCAATTTAATAGATAATGGTTTTGCTAGTACATTTAGTAATATTAATAAAGATTTTAATGAATTAAGTAAAAATACTAATAAGACACAACAAGATATAGATGAATTTAATAATAATTCTATAAGTAAATTAACTGAGAAATTAAGTTATCTAGGCAATCCTGTTGCAGAAAATGTAGCAAAAGTAATAATAGATAAATTTGGATTATCAATAAATGAAGCAAAAAAAGAAGTAGTAGATTTTACTTCAAAATTATTAGAAGTTCAATCCCAATTAGATTCTACTTCTGAAATTATTAAACCTATAAAATCAGCACTTGATGAATATAATGAAACAGGGCAATTCAATATTGATACATTAATTAATTTAGCAGAAAAACATACAGAATTAATACCAATATTGGGTGATGAAGAAGCTGTTCATCAAGCATTAATAGATATAATGCAAAAAGAACAGGATAAAGCAAAAACTACTTATGCTAAAATGTTAATGGATAGTCAAGAATTTTATAAAAAAACAATATTAGCTAATTCTACTTTAGTAAATGAATTAAATAAAAAATATGGTATTGACTTAGCAAATTATAAATCATTAGGTGAAGCAAAATTAGCAGCAGAAGCAATAGTTGTTGGTAAATTAGCTGAATTATGGAGTAAATATTATAATGCTAGTTCTGAAGCATTTAATTCTCAATATGAAGCAGATTGGGAAAGAGTTAATTTATTACAAGGTACTCCTCGTAGAACTAAAGAACAAGATGCTGAATTAAATCAATTATTAACTGATTTAAATAATGCTAATAAATTATATTTAAAAGTTCAAGATATAAAATCTGCATTTGAAAAAATTTCTTTAGATAATACTGGTATAGATTTTAGTAAAATTGGCGATGACGCAAAAGAATTAGATAAAAACAAACAAGCACTAGATGATGTAACAGATGCTACAAAACAATACAAAAATGCAGTAGATACTCTAAACAACACACTTAATAAAATGCACAATGCTAGAGAAAAAATGATAGTTGGTTCTGACCAATATCTTAAATCATTAGAAGCAGAAAATGAAAAAATTAGAGAAAGAGAAAAATTATTAAATAATCAAATTGGTAGTCAACCTACATACGTAACATCTGGCGCATCATCTAACTCATATAAATCTACATCTGATTACAATGATTATTTAACAGGTAAATTAAATGCTAATCCAATAATTTTAGAAAGATTAGCAGCATTAGCAAAAGATTATAATACTAAAATAAATATTACATCTGGATATCGCTCCTTAGCAGACCAACAAGCAATATGGACTAGTCGTGGTGGATCAAATGGTGGATATATTGCACGTCCAGGTAGTAGTCCTCATCATTCTGGTCAAGCAACAGATATTTCAGGTCAAATATTAGAATTAATTAAAAGTGGTAAAATTACTAATGAAATATTATCTAAATATGGTTTAATTAGAAGATTAACTGGTGCAAATGGAGTTAATGAACCTTGGCATATAGAAACTTCTGAATATCAAAATGTAGTTTCTGGTAAAATGACAAGAGAACAATTTTATCAGATGTATGGTGGAGGTAATAATTTTGACACTTCACAATGGGGAAAATATAATTCTACTACTCCAACAACAATTACAATTAATGGTGTATCAAATATTCCAAATGGTTTATCAGACTTAATAAATAAAGCAGTAGCAAATAATGTAAATGCACAGAAATTAGGTATTACTCCTTCTTTAATTGCTGGACTTATTGATGTTGAAACAGGTGGACAATTTAATGCAGATGCATATAATAAAAATTCTGGTGCAAGTGGATTAGGTCAATTTATTCCTGATACTGCCAAATATTTAGGATTAAATAATCCACAAGATCCCAATGAAGCTATTCCTGCTATTGTAAAATATTTAGTAGAACGTATAAATAACGCAGGCGGTAGTTTACGTAAAGGATTGAATGGATATGGTGGTTTAGGTGATATAGATTCTGGATGGTATGCAAATGAAGTACAAAAACGTCAAACTAAATATAGTGAAATTCCTGTAAAAGTATCTAATTCAACATCTACAGAAGCAATGAGAGATGCACAAGATAAACAAGATGCTTTGACAAATGATATGGTAGCAGAACAGCAAAAATTAGCAGAAGATAGAGAAAAGAACTCTCTACAATGGTGGGAAGCACACTGGATTAAATATGATGCTGATATTGCAGATATTCAAAATGATAGAGAATTTATTAAAGAAAAAAATCAAAATATTAATCCTATATCTCAAGAATATCGTGATAATTTAGATTTAGAAGTTGACTCATTAAAAGAGCAACAAGAAAAATTACGTGAAGTAGCAAATTTAGCAAGAGAAGGTATGAATTCTCCTGTTTATCTAGGCAATCCTAAAGCATTAAAGGATTTGCAGGATAGAGTTGAAGAATACTCTAATACTTGGTGGACACTACAAAAACAAATTAATGATACATCATTTGAAAAAATAACTTCTAAAATAGAAGAATTTAACAATACTATATCTGATTTAAACAATAATACTTCTAATCTAGAATCAGAATTATCAATGTTAGAAAATGGTACTACTGAATATAATGATAAACTTAAAAGTGTCATAAATTCACATAAACAAGAATTAGCATCAATTAAGGATAAAAAAGCATATATAGAATCAGAAATAATGCTTGTTGAAAAAGGTAGTATTGCCTATGATGAATTAAAACAAAAACTTCAAGAAGTAACTTCTGCTGAATTAGATCTCAATAAAGCACTATACGACAAGAAAAAACAAATCATTGATGATTCTATATCTTTAATTAAAGAAGCATACGAAAAAGAAAAAGATATAGCATTAGAAGCAATTGATAAACAAATGGATGCAGAAGATAAACGTCATGGCCAAGCAAAGAAAAATCTTGAAGATGAATTAGATCAATATAAAGATTCTATTAATCAGGAATAAAAATTACTTGATGAACTGTCTTCCACAGAAGATTATGATGATAATATTAGTAAATTAAATAAAGAAAAACTAGATATTCAAAAGAATATTGATTTATTAGCTTTAGATGATTCTTATGAAGCAAAAGCAAAAAGAGAAGAATTAGCAAAAGAATTAGCAGATAAGCAAACAGAAATTGATAAAACTCAAAAAGATAGAGAAAAAGAATTAAGAAAGAAATCTTTAAATGATCAATTAGATGCTTATCAAAAAGATATTAAGGAAAAAGAAGATGCAGAAGATGATAAATACGATGCTGAAAAAGATAGATTAGATAAAATTAAAAATGCTAAAGAAAAATATTATCAAGATATGATTGATAATGAACTTAATTTTTCTAATACTAGTAGAGAATTGATGAAAGGTAACATTGATAATACCATATCAGAATTAACTAGATTATTAACATTTATTAAGAATAATATTAGTAATTTAGGTCAAGGTGTAGGAAATACTCTCGCAAGTGAAATAAATAATAGTATTGAGCAATTGACTGGAAATTTAGGTAGTAGTTCTAGTAATAGTAGTAATAATGATTCTACTAATAGTAATAATGGCACATCTCACAGTGAATATTATCCTTGGAGATCACAGATTAATAATATTATCTATGATAAGAAAATGTGGAAAGAAGGATATGATACTGGGAATCAGCAAATGATGACTGATGCTGAGAATGAAGCAAAAATATATTATAATCAAATTCCAGGTTATATGCAAACATTATTACAAGGTATGAATTATGATACTGCTTCTGATTGGTATAAGAACAATGTGTATCATGAGGGTGATTCAGTTTTATCTCAAGGCAAATCTCCTAGTAGAATTCAGGATTTAATTAATAAAATTTTTAATAGAGGTTTGCAAAGTGATGAAATACC
>Ga0209318_1001801_pt1 | contig 12099 bp, 13 predicted proteins | sample RifGroE1_FD_183999 | JGI IMG/M metagenome (GOLD analysis project Ga0209318, IMG submission 183999) | Groundwater microbial communities from Rifle, Colorado, USA - Groundwater E1 (SPAdes) (version 2) | ecosystem: Environmental > Aquatic > Deep subsurface > Groundwater | place: Rifle, Colorado...
AAAACTAAAAATAGCTTTTAATGCAAGAATTGCAATTTGCGATAGCAATGGTCTTGGCGTGGGCTTAATTGACGAATTAATGAAAGAATCATTTGATCCAAAAACTAAAGAAAGTCTAGGTTGCTGGAATACAATAAATACCGATACACAACCAGAAAGTTCTAATTCTGAAAAATGTTTATATGATTTAAAGCCACAGTCTGCAAATAGTGAAATAATTGTTTCTTTTATAGATATGGTTGAAAGTGGAAAATTAAGATTATTAGAGAAGAAACAAGATGTAGACTACAATTTAAATGATAAAGAAAATTATCTTGAAAATAAATTGCCGTTTATTCAAACTGATTTCCTTGTTGAAGAAGTAGCTAATTTGCAATTAAAGCCACTACCTAGTGGTAAAGTTACAATTGTTAAGGTGATTAATAAATATAATAAAGATAGAGTGTCATCTTTGATGTATGTCCTTTGGTATATTAAATCATTTGAAGATAATTTGTTTGAAGACGATGGAATTAGTGATAGTGATTTTCTAGCTGAATTCGCAATGTTTTAACAAACAATCTATAATAATCGAAAGGAGGTAAATAAATGCCTCGTGGAAGTAAAAATACTAAAAGTGCAAATAACATAAATGCGTCAGCAAAAAAAGAGGAATTAACGCAGCAAGAATTATACAATGTTTTAGAATTTGCACAAAATATTTATAATGGAAACATAATTCCAAATGTCTACACGCCAGAAATCATAAATGCAAGGATGAAAGATTTAAATTTAAATCCTCTTGTTGCAACAGAAGTAAATATAGAAGCAGCATTAAAAGACCCTAAAAATCATGAAACTCAATTGATTGGATATAGTGAATTTTTCTCTTTGACTTCTATGATATATAAAAGAATGTTAGGATATATTGCTCAAATGCCCTCTTTCGATTACACATTTACATGTATTAATGCGAAAAAGAAAGATTATAAAACTCCAAAGTATCAAAAGGATTTACAAGAGGTGTATAATTTTCTTGACAAATTTGATGTTAAGAGAGAATTTAAAAAGATAATGAATCAAATGCTTTCTAATGAAATCTTTTATGGAGTTTTAAGAGATGATTCTGATAGTAAATATGTTTTTCAGGAACTCCCTTATTCTTATTGTAAATTAACAGGGAGAAGTGAGTATTCATTATTATTTGATTTTAACATGGCATATTTCTTTAATCAAATTGGCGTTGATTTAAATATGTTCCCCAATGTTTTTAAAGAATATTATAATAGAATTGTGGATATGAAAAATAATGGATACAATCCTGCTAATACTTTAGATAAAAGAACTGGAGAATGGATACATTGGGTACAGACTAGTCCTGAACAAAATATGTTTGCATTTAAGTTTAATACCGAAAACGTAACTTCTATTCCCTATTTTGCTCCAATGTTTTCTGATATTATATTAGCTCCAATGATGAGAAATCTTCAAAAGAATGTAAATATACTAAAATCACAAAAATTATTAGTAGGTTTAATACCATTATTAAAAGATTCAAAAGGCGGTAGTGTAAAAGACGCTATAGCAATAGAAGCATCTACATTAGGTAAGTTTTTAGGATTATTAAAGGCAGGACTTCATGAAAGCGTAAAAATTGGTGGTGTGCCGTTCAGTGATCTGAAAGAGATAGATTTTGATACTACTAATACAAATATTATGGATGATTATACTAAAACAACTTCAGCTATGAGTGGTATAAATAGTAGACTAATATTTGCTAATGATAAGATGTCTAATTCTGAAACACAGGCTTCAATAAATGTGGACGAATATCTCACCTTGCAAGTTTACAATCAGTTTAATCAATTTATGGATTACCAGATAAATAAACGTACAAGTAATTTTAAATTTAAGTTCAAATTTGAAGGAACTGAGTTTCAAGCAAATAGACAATTTAGGCTAGATAACGCTTTAAAACTTGCCGATAAGGGTATCGTTTTGCCTCAAAAAATTGCAGCTTCTATTGGCATGGATATAGCAGATTTTTATAGACAACTGGAAGATGGTCAAGCTATGGGATTTGTTGATATGCTTACTCCTATGTTAAATGTTAATACAATGAATACTGGTGATAAAACAGATAAAGGTGGAAGAGAAAAAAAACCTGACAGTGAATTAGGAGATAGTGGAGAAGCAACAAGAGATGCAGGAAGTAATATTGGAAGAGGTGGAAAGATATGAAGTTAAAAGAAAAATATCTAAAATGCTTCTCATCTAATATTGCAGATTTTTTGAAGTCTAATGGATATGAATTTATTCATGAAAAAGATGGAGTTTATTGGTTTAAAAATAACGAATTATTAATCATAAATTTTAGTAATGATATTAAACAAGATATAAAATTTTCAAAATGGATTAATCTTTAATTAATGTGGTTTTTATTTAAGGTTCGAAACTTAAATAAAGTAATATAAGAGACTATGCCGTTACATAGTCTTTTTTCCATTGTCTCTGATGACGGAAAGGAGAGAATAATGAATAAAAATAGTAAATCATTTAAACAATGGTGTATAGAAAATAAAGAACGAGATATATTGGATAGATGGGATTATGAATTAAACAAATTTAATCCAAGCGAAATAAGTCATGGTTCTAGAAAGAAATTTTATTTTAAATGCCCTAGACAAATTCACAATAGTGAGCTAAAAAGAATTAATGATATTACATCTGGTCAAAAAGGTTCTATTAAGTGCAAAGTGTGTAATTCGTTTGCTCAGTGGGGTATTGATAATATATGTTCAGACTTCCTAGAAAAATATTGGGATTATGAAAAGAATAAAGATATTAACCCTTGGAATATAACTCATAGAAATGAAAACAAAGTGTTTATAAAATGTCAAGTTAAAGATTATCATGATAGTTACTTTATTTCTTGTGCTAATTTTGCTGTTGGATGGAGATGTCCCTATTGTAGTGGTAAAAAAGTAAATGTATTAGATTCATTTGGAAAATTGCTTGAAAATAGAAATCTACTATATTTATGGTCTAGCAAAAATGAAAAATCTCCATATGAATATATGCCTAATAGTAAAAAGAATGTATGGTTAAAATGTCATAAAGGTATTCATGAAGATTATTATAGAAGTCCATATAGTTGTGCTATAAGTGATTTTCATTGTATTATCTGTACTCAAGAAATGAATGAAAGTTTTATTCAAGAAAAAGTTAGGGTATATTTAGAAAATAATAATTATAAAGTATTACATGAATCTATGTGTACTTTAAAGTGTATTAATCCAAAAACTAAAATGAACTTACCATATGATAATGAAATAATTATTAACAATAGTAATTTAGTTATTGAAGTAATGGGAATACAACATTATGAAATATGTGGCTTTCATAAAAATAAAGCAAAACATTACAATACTACTCCAGAACAAGAATTATATAAGCGAAAATTGTATGACCGCTATAAACGTATCTTTGCTAAAAAGCAAGGATATTTTTATTTAGAGATACCTTATTGGACTGATGATAGTAATGAAACATGGAAACAGCTAATTAATAACAAAATAAAGGAGGTGAAATGTATTTGAAAGAAACAATAAATTTTGAATCTGAAATTTTTAATTTATCTAAAATAAATCCATTAGTTTCAAGATATAAACTTTATATAGCTTATGCTGAAGAACCTGCTAACAATTACAAATTTAGTGAAGATGTTTTAAATAGGTTATCTTCAACTATTATGGGGTGTCCTGTTGTTGCTGGATTTATGAATGAAAAAGATGGCAGTATATTGGGAGGACACGAGGATGATCTAGCCCTAGATGAAAATAATAAAGTAAAACCAACTCCCTCCCCTATCCCAGTGGGTTTTACTTTATACGATATCCGTCCATGGTGGGAACTTTATAAAGGCAGAAATTATTTAACTACTTTTGTTTATATATGGGATGGTAGGTTTCCAGAATTAGAAAATCTCTCTGATAGAAAGATTTTTCAAAGTTTAGAAGTTGCTGTTGATGAAGAACCAGAAGGAAAATTTAAAATAGTAACTGAAGCTTACGCTTTAGGTTTATGTCTTTTAGAAAATGTTAATCCAGCTTTTAAAAATAGCACATTAGAAAAATTTTCATTGTCTAATATTAAATCAGATGTTGATCTACTTAAAAAGGAATATGAAAAATTTGTTAATAAGTATGAAGATATTGATTTTACGATTCCTAGCAATGTGAAAAAAAATGCTCAAAAAGGATTAGATTTGAGAAAAGAATTTAATCGTGGTGGAACTCAAATTGGATTACAAACAGCAAAATTCATAGTTAAGAATACCGTTGCAACTTCTGAAAAAGTGAGACATATAGCTAATTACTTTCCTAGACATGCTGGAGATAATCTTGATGAACAAGACCCCCCTTCTGATAGTTGGATATCTTGGCTTTTATGGGGAGGAGATTCTGGTCGTAGATGGTCAGAAAAATTAGTATCTGTAATGAATAAAATTGATGACGATGAAAAAGCTGGAATGTCTTATTTTGTTGATGATTTACAAGTAGATAGTAAATTAGAGTCTGAAATTAATTTAGATAAAAATATACTAGATACTTTAAATATAACTGAAGAATGTTCAGAAAATAATAAGGAAGGTGATAAAGTGATAAAAGAAGCTGTAGAGAAGTTTAGTTTAAATTCTAGTCAAATTCATGAAATACTCAATAATGCTTTAGCTGAATATAAATATGGTGAAAATAATTGGCGAAAATATTGGGTGAATTGTTTTGATGAAACATATGTATATGCCGAAGATTCGGAGGAATGTAAAACATATGGGTTTAAGTACAATATTTTAGAGAATGTTGCAACAATAGATATGGAATCTAAAGAAGAAGTTATTCGTGGTGGATATATTCCTGTTGCACAAAAAACAGAAGAACTATCTGAAGATATGTCTGCTAGCGAAGCAGTAAAAGAAGAATGTTCAGAAAACAAAGAAGAACTATCTTCAAATGAATATGTTGATAATACTGCTATGCAAGCATTAAATGACAAAGCCGCAGAAGATAATAAACAACTGACTGAGGAAAATTCAAAACTTAAAGCAGAAATGTCTGAAATGCAGACAAAAATGTCTCAGATGGAGATAGAAATGACATCTTATTCTGAAGAAAATACTAAACTTAAAGAATTTAAATTTAGTATAGAAAAACAAAACAAAGATTTTTCAGTAGAAACAACTCTAAAAGAAGTAATAGATATTCTTCCAAAAGAAGAAATAGATGCTTGTAGATTGTCTGCTGAAAATTGTACTTTAGAAAATATTGATGTTTGGAAAAATGAAGTTAAAGCAAAAGCATTTAATTTTTCTAAAGGATTACCTGAAAAGAAATTATTTATTAAAATGGGACTTCCTATAAATGATAAACCCAAGAATGGAACTGGACTTTGGGACTAAGTAATTATAAATAATTTGATAGAAAGTGAGGTAGAAATATGGCAATAAGTGATATTGTAAAAGGCAAACTTAATAAAATGAATAGAGCTGCACAAGATGCTATTCTTGGAACATTTGTTCAAGATACTCAGGTTGCACTCGCAGGAGTGGTAAGAGGCTCTTATACTGCTATAGCAGCAGATCAAACAGCAGGTTCTAAAACTATTAATACTGGAATAACGATTGTTGGTTTTATTGTTCAGGTATATAGAGCAAATATTTTATTAGGAAGTTATAAAGTTACTGCAACAACTACAAATTTAAAAATTGAAACAAATTCAACAGATTATGTAGTTACCACTGGTGATGTTATCAAATATATAGTTTGGTAATCTAAAACAAAACAATTAATGTAAATTTAAGGAGGATATAAAATTATGAGTTATGCTATACTAGTACAGAATGCTGTACAGGCAATGAACATTGATGCGCTCAATAGAAGCGCAATAGGTAGTGCAAATATTGATAATGGTAACATATTTTATTTGGCTACAAAATCAGCTACAACGGGTGAAGGTGAAGTTTGGACAGCTACACAACCAGCAACCGCAAGTGGTCTTTTGTTTGGGTGTAAACTATTAGGAACGACTTATATTTCACTTGCTGATGGCACTGTTGGAACTCAGAGAGTAACTGCATATGAGCTTGAAGTTGTAGCCAATACTACTGGCGTTTGGATGGCTTATAGCCCTGAAATAGTAACTGTAGTTACTGCTAGTGGAAAGAAATATAAAGGATTAACTCCTGATCCTAGAGAGTTTACTAATATTTCTGGCGAAGTATTTGATGCTTTTAAACCACAAGTTGGGGATATTATAACAATTACTGCTGATGGTATTGGGACTACAGCTATAGGTTCAAATACTTTTGCTGTTGCTAAAGATGGTCAGTATAAACTTGATTGGGCTGCTGCTTTAAATTCTTAATTAACTAAACAATTATAAATAAGGAGGATAATTAATATGAGATTACCTAGTAATGTAATCGCCTTTGCTGGCGAAAAAGTAAAAATATATGAGCAGTTTAAAGATTATTTTAATCATTATCACAAGAAAGGTTCTTATGATGAAACAATAACTCTTTCTGAGAAAGAAAAGAAAATAAATGTAGCTGTAAGAGAAGAAATCGCAAGACTTTCTAATCTTCCTACAGTAGATGGTATTGCTCCTGAAGTCTTAGCAACACATCCTACATATTCATGGGCTACATTTGCAGTTATAGGTACTATGGTAGATGTTATTTTACCAGAAGCAATTATAGAATCTACTGGGATATATACTGATGTAAAAGTTGGTGGATATGGAGATTCTTTCTCATTTGATGTAAAACCTAGAGATTTATTTGTAGTTTCAAAGGCTGGTAAAGGCAAAAGAAATTCAGAAATACACAAACAGTTTGAAGGTCAAGTTACAGTTACTACTGAATTCCATGATATAACTGTACAGGTTCAACTTTATAAAGTTCTTGCAGGTTTAGAAAATCTTGCAGAATTTGCAATGAAAGCAGCTAAATCAATTGAAGCACAGTTGTCAATTGATGCTTTTAATGCATTTAATACTGCTATGGGAGCTTTAGATAATGCTGGTGACGATGCTCTTAGAGTTGCTGGTTATTCACAGTCTACACTTGTTGACCTTGCAACAAAGGTAACAGCATGGAATGGTGGTAATAAAGCGGTTGTACTTGGTACTCAAGTTGCACTTTCAAATGTACTTCCTGCTGATGCTAATTATAGATATGAACTTGATAGTGATTATGTAAAAATTGGATACATTAAAACTGCATTTAATTATGATGTAATGGCATTGCCTCAAGTAGCTGATTATAAAACACCGTTTAAACTTGCCTTGGATGACACTAAGATTTATATAGTTAGTCCTTCAGCTCAAAAAATTATAAAGATGTGTCTTGAAGGTGCTACTATGAGCATTACTAATGCTATTGGAGATAATGCAAATCTTACTCAAAACACTACTATGAAAAAGAGTTGGGGTACTGGAATCGCTACTTCAGCTATAGCTGGAGTTATCACATTAGGTTGATGAAATAAAATAATAAGAGAGAAGTCTAAATGGCTTCTCTCTTATATTTGGATAAAAGGAGAATGAATATGGCAGGAAGACCAAAAGGTTCTACTACAAAAAATACTAATACTATAACTAAACCGAAAGAAATGGCAGAAGCAAAAGATTTAAAAGAAGTAAAAATTAATAATCAAAACGATAAAAATCTTGAAAAAGAAAATAAACAATTAAGAACTGAGTTAGATGAAATAAAGAAGATGCTATTAAATTTAACTCAAAATCAACAATATCCTCAATCAACACCTGTAGTAGAAAAATATGTTGAATCTACTGACGAAGATGATTCAGAAATTAAACAAAATAAATATATTAAAGTTATGTCTTTAAATTTTGGTAAACTTGTTTTATCTACAGAAGGTAAGGGACAAGGGAAAATATTTATTTTTAATAAATTTGGAGATGTAAGGAATATAATATATTCTGATTTGGCAAATCTAATTCATCATCAACAGTCGTTTGCAGAGCAGGGTAGATTTTATATTTTTGATAAACAAGTAGTTAAAAATCATGGGTTAATTGAATATTATAATAAATTTATGACAAAAGAAATGATTGAAAATATTCTTGATAACAATCGTGAATCTATTATAAATTTATTTAATAATACGCCAGAAGCTCAAAAGGAAACTATTGTTAATATTTTAATTAAGAAAATAATCAATGGTGAAGATATCGATATAAACAAAGTTGATATAATAAGTCGTATCTATGGTCAGAATATTTACGATATAGCTAGAGATGCCAAGAAAGAGTGAGGTGATTAAATGGCTACCTCATTTGATGAAATATACGATTTGGCTTTAGTAAGTTTTAGAGATTATAAACTTAATAAATTGTATGATACCTCAGTAACAGATTTTAAGAATGTGTTACAAGGATATTTATTTAAAGCGATACCTAAATTTACAAATTGTATAAAAAATCTTGAAGATTTTAATTCTACTACTAAAACTTTTAACATAGAATTGACTCTTACAGAAAAAGTAATTCTTTCTGATTTTACAATTATTGAATGGATGACTCCAAAAATTCTTGATATAACACAAATGGAATTACATTTAAATGATACTGATTTTAAAATGTATAGTGAGCAACAAAATCTTAAAGGTAAAATTGAAGTTCAAAACATTTTGATAGAAAGAGTTGAACAGCAAAGTACAAATTATGGTATTAAAAATATTCCTTGGACGGAATGGGGTGCTGGAAACTTTGGTGTATAAAGGAGGTGCTTTTGTGGATTTGAAAGACAAAAGCGGAATATATATTATACATAATACGATAACAAAAAAAGTATATATAGGTAGTGCTACTGATTTATATAGTAGAAAAAATACCCATTTTTATCAATTAAGACATAATAAACATCATAACAAACACTTACAAAGATCATGGAATAAATATGGTGAAAATGTTTTTAATTTTTATGTTACAGAATGGGTCGAAGACAAATCTAAATTATTGGAAATTGAACAATTTTGGATTACTTTATTTTTAACTTATAAACCTGATGGTATTTATAATATAAACCCTAAAGCTGGTAGTATGTTAGGATATAAATTTTCCAAAGAAGCAAGAGAAAAAATGAGTAAAAATAATTCAAAATATAATTTAGGTAAACACTTATCCGATGAAACTAAAAAAAAGTTATCTGATATTAATGTGGGCAGAAAACATACAGATGAAGAAAAATTAAAAATGTCTTTAGCTGGTAAAGGAAAACCTAAATCAGAATCTTTTAAAAAAAATAAAACAGGCGAAAAAAATGGAAGAGCAAAACTCAAAGAATCTGATGTAGTTGATATTAAAATAAAAATGTTATCAGAAAAAAATTTATCCAAAATCGCAAGAGAATTTAACGTTGGGAGAACACAAATATCTAGAATTAAAAACGAAAAACAATGGGATTGGGTAAAAATACCTGATGAATATTTATATGCTCAAACAGGTGATTTATGAAAAATAATATAAAATATAAAGAAAAAGTTATTTATATGAATCATTTAATTAGTCGTATATATAAGATTTTGCCACTGTCAGAGGAAAATTCTAATAAGTTGCCAAAATTATATATGGAAAGATTAATTGAAGATATTATTTCTGCAAATGAATTATTTGATGGTATATTGATTTCAATAATTACCCAGCTAAATGTTTTACAAATTAAAGAAATATCTCACAAAAAATTAAAATCTATTATATTTGATTGTATAACCATGTGTAAAAATATTGAAGATAAACTTGAAGAAATTAAAAGGAGTGAGGATATTGGCTTTAACATTTTATGATTCATGGAGAACTGTATCCTCTACCCCATCTGAGTTTTGGAAAGAGAGTATACAGGCTTTAGTCGATGAACAATTTGAAAATGCTTCAAATATTTATACTATTAAAAAGAAGAACATATCTACTGGTTTGTATGATAGTATTATTGTAAGATTAGAAGTACCATATGAATTAAAACAGCAATCAACTATCGCTGATGATTTTAGAAAAGTAATTTTTAGAGATAATAGTGTGATTAATTTAGTTGGAGATATATTTGATTTTAATGATTCCTATTGGATATGTACAGATGGTGGAAGAATTGAAACACCAACTGATTCATGTATTATTCAACGTTGTAATAACACCCTCAAATACTACAATAAAAGTGGCATTTCATGGGTACTTAATGAGATACCTTGTATTATAACCACACCATTTAAAACAAATATGGGTGAAGATGAATCAAGATACATGACTACTTCTGTTGTAGATTATCAAATTATAATTCCTGATAATACTGATACAGAGGTAATTGATGTAGGTATACGATTTATTCTTAATGGTAGAGCTTTTGAATGTAAAGGTTTTGATGATATAAGTTGTGTAGGATTAAGAACTATAAAAGTTAGTTTGGTCGAAACAACAAATGATGATTTATTGGCTTCAAATATAGCTAATTATTATTCTCATCAAAATGTATATAGTATTCAATTAGTAAGCAAATCTATAGTAGATTTATATTATGCTAATCAGACTTCAATTATTGAAGCTAAATTTTATCTTAATGGTGTTGAAGATACTATTCCTACATTTACAATAACAAGTAGTGTTCCTACTGTTTGCACTATAGTACAGAGTACAATGACTATTACATGCTTAAGTACAGGACAATCTACAATTACTATAACTTACGGTAATGTGACTCAAACGATAACTGTGAATGGTGTATTGACTGATAATAATCATAACTATGCTTTAGATATAACTGGTGTTGATATTATTTCTATTGGGCAATCAAAACCTTATTCTGCTTTGGTTACGGATAATGGAATAGATTATATGGTAAGACCTATTGTTTGGGCATTAGTTGCAGAGGATGGTGTTTCTAATACCACATTGGCTTCTATTATATCTACTTCAGGTACTTATAATGAAAATATAATTATAAAAGCTACTTCTACAGTAAGTGGTAGTAACACTTATGGAAATGTAAAATTAAAATCTCAGACAGATGTAAATTCATGTTCAGAAGTTAAGACAATTGAAATAAAAGGATTAATATAAGGAGGTAATAATGGGTAATTTTAATTTTAAAGAACTGAAATATTATAAAGATAATATTATGTTGAAATTGTTGGATAATGATAATTTAGTTAAAGCACTTGTTAATACCTCTGTAAACTTTCTTGATGTGACATTACCTGTTGGCTTTGACAATGAATCATTAAAATACACACAAATATATCCATATAAGAAAGCAACATCTAAAATCGAAGGCATTAAAAGTTATATTACTATGGCTTTTGATAATTTTAGACCTGTTGATAAATCAAAAGAAATTAAGTCTGGAAGAATAGTATTTTTTATAATAGTTCATGAAGATTTAATGGTGACGAATAAAGGTCTTAGAACAGATTATATTTTATCTGAGATTGATGGAATTTTTAATGATTTGCATGGTATAGGTATTGGTGGAATTGAATTGATTGATGCCGGTGATTTTAGTTTGGGTGAAGCCAGTAATTATATGAGTATTTGTGTAATGTATAAAATTACTGATTTTCAAATTGGGGTAAGGTGATTGTGTTGGATAATTTAAACCTATATTTAAAACTACAGAAGCCTATTCCATTTTATAATGTATGTTTGATATATCAACCTACAGTAGATGAAATTTTTGATATTAAAATGGGAGAAGATAATTTTAATCAATTACTTATTCCCTATAGTATAACCACTGATGTTTTGTCTGATGAAATTTCAGATGAAATTAAGAATCAAATTTCTAATTATGATTTAGTTATTTATTATCGTGATATTACGCATTTACTTCTAAAGTCATTAAAATATTTTACAAAGTCAAATCTGTCATTTGATGAAAATGGTATTTTTTTTGAAGGATTTGAAGGTAGATTGAATCAAAATAACTGGGATAAATTTGCTGAAATTATTTTGAAGATATGTGCCAGAGAAAGACCTAAGAAGGAAGTTATGCCTACATTTGCAAATGAAAGACAAAGAGATATTTGGACTAAACTTAATGAAGGAAGAAAA
>Ga0209318_1001806_pt1 | contig 12054 bp, 29 predicted proteins | sample RifGroE1_FD_183999 | JGI IMG/M metagenome (GOLD analysis project Ga0209318, IMG submission 183999) | Groundwater microbial communities from Rifle, Colorado, USA - Groundwater E1 (SPAdes) (version 2) | ecosystem: Environmental > Aquatic > Deep subsurface > Groundwater | place: Rifle, Colorado...
GTTGTCCAAAAAAAGATGTATTCTCCTGAGCTGCCAAAAGTTCCTTCATCTGATGGCGAGTCGGTAACCGGGTGGTTATAACCGCTGTTTCCAGCATATTTTTCAGAGATAACTCTTGGATCAGTGAGCCGTTTGCTGCCGCTGGTGATTTTGCCTTTCACCGCCACACTCATAACCGGCTGACCGGTTTCGTTGAGCAGCACCACAAATCCGAGCAATCCAAGGTTTGCAGTAAGCTCAAGGCGTTTCTTGATATTGTCAATCTCCGCATTTTCGGTGAACGCGATGGAGTTTGCAGCCGCTTTGGCTTTTTCGGCCTGGGCATTTTTCACTGGTGCCTGTTTTGATTCAGCGGGAATACATCCCATTTGCGGAAGAACCATGGCGCAGAGGATGCCGATAATTGCAACAACTATCAGTAGCTCAACAAGTGTAAATCCTTTGATCTTCTTCATTATTTCGCCTCACAATCGTTTATATTGAGGATCGCCGGAAGCGACGAACCCTTGAAAATACTAACGTTGACTTTTTCGGAATTGGCGTTGTACTGCGTTGATAGGTCGCGGCACGATTGTTGCATTGCTGCAAGCTCCATCGACAACCGGCTGCGTTCTTTTTTGTCAGTCTCGTCGGACAACAACCCCGAGTGTGCTTTAATCTGGTTCAGGCGTGAATCGCGTTGTGCGTTAACGTCATGGAACCACTCATACTTATGGATGACGTTGTTCGAATCTAGCGTCTTGTCTATCACGCCTTTGGCCGAGTTTGCCGCAGTGTTTACAACCATGGCCGGGAAAAGCAAAACCTTAAAAGCCACAACCACGACAACAAATAAGGCGATTGCTACACCAACCCACCAACCCCAACTTAAACCTTTCTTTCTTTCTTCTTTTGTTAGCATGTATAATTCTCCGGTTAATTTTGATTTTGAGTATCACGCGAATGCGGGACACCCTGTTTTGCACTTCTTGCCGAAACACGATGCAGATTTTATATACTATTTATGACTCTTTTTTTTTCATCAACAAGTCGTTTGAACTCTTCAATTCTGGTGTTGATCATGCTGAACATTTCGCCGCAGTCTTTCCGGTATATCCTGTGCGTGAATAACCTTTTCCCTTCAGGAAACGTCGAGCAGAACGAAACAAAATCCCACCATTCACGGCCAGTAACCATTAACTCTGAGTAGAGTTGCCATTTATATGACGGGTCAAACGAGGCGCGATGAACAGTGGCAAAATGTACCGATTGAATTACACACTTTATTTCAATTCCGCCGTCATCATCGACAAGGCCGTCAGGAGAAACGCCGAGGATATCTTCAGTGTCGAAATACCCACCGTTGCCGACCGAGACAAAAAACTCTTGCTCGTATAATGCCCTGGCAATTGGTTCCTGTTCTTGACCGCGCTGCATATGATCGTTACTATATGTCGATTCCTGCCTTTTCCCGGTAATCTGCTCTATGGCAATCTGCACCGCCAAATCATGTGCAGGAGGTCCGAATGCTTTTCCTGCATTTGCCATAACTTTACCTATGCTCGACCCGCCAACCTTGCCGCAGCGCAGGTCAAACCATTGGTCGCTACCTTGTGTGACATCGTAAAACATGGTCATTTTGAGCCTCCAGTGTTGTGCAAGGTTTCCCTCGCTTTTCTGTAGGCTATGGCGGCATCTTGCACGGTTACAAAAGTGCCAATATGGTGAAGTGTGCCGTTGGCTGTTATGCGAGCTTGATATCTCCCGGATGTTGATATCCTTACCCCTACTGGTAAATTAGATGAGTTTTTCACTCTCTTGTGATTTTGGCAGTTTTCAAACTGTGAGCAACTTCTTAGATTTGCAATTCTATTGTCTGTTGAATTGCCATTCAAATGATCTATAATTTTCGGCCAGACCCCGTACTCGTAAAGCCAAGCAAGCCTGTGGGCTTTATAATATTTCCCCAAAACTCCTATAGTCCGATAACTCTTTCCCCTACTTTTAATTATGGTTCCAGCTTCAGTTAAAAGTTTCTCGCTATGGTATTTGCTTGGTTTGATCCAGATAAAAACTCCTGTTAACGGATCATATCTAAGCAACTCTTTTAGTTTTTCCCGTGTCAGTATCATCATTCCGCCACCGCTTCAGGTTTGGGAGTTGCAGCGGCGATAATCAAATTGCGGTTTGCCTCGCTGATTTCCATGTGCTTCTCAATTTCTGAGAAAGTCTTTGTTTTGGCGTAGACCTCTACGGCGCGGGTCCATGCTTTTACATTATCAGGAGTCAGTTCTTGCTTTCTTACAGCAGGCCGTTCCGTGCTGATCCGCAAACCCTCTACTGTGTCGCGGCCAAACCTTACAGAAGGATCGACATAGACCGTCACCGGCACATTCACCCAATCCTCAATGAACGCACTGCCGGTCAGCATCTTGATAGTGCGGCTGTTGGTTGCGTTTAGGATCATCGGTTTCAATTCTTCGCCCTGCCGTATTTCCTTCTCTTTGAAATAGGCAGTATTAAACAGATCCTTGGTCTTCTTGGTCTTGTCGATATCGAGCGACACGCGCGAAATTGTCAATACGGTTGGCTCGACGATATCGGCTGCAGAAAGGTACGGGCTATTAAAGGCTTTTCTGTAATGGGTCTTCTCTTTTTCTGTTGTCATAATTTCTCTCCGATTTCTTTTTTGCACTTCTCGAATAATTCATGATCGCTTCCATAAGCGGCCCTAAATTCAATTGGGTTTAAATGTCTGTTTGGTATTCCTTTTACTGCCGAAACTTCTTTGTGATGAGCAGGACACAAACCGAACACTTTTGAATGATCCCTGTACCCGTATTCGCGCCAGTGGTGAATCTCAGGAAAAGAAAATATTTCGTCTTGCTTGCAGGCCATACATCCAGCCTCGAAAACTCTTCCCCACATGCGTTTTTGTGCTGCCGTTGGCCTAGACATATCGGCTTTCCTCATATTTAGTCTCATAAGTAAGCCCAGGCCCAGGAGGAGGCGGTAGCCTTATCCCAAGACTACTTGCCTCGCTCTCCAACTGCTTTAAAACGTCCTTCATGTTTTTAACCGTTGCGTCGAGGTGTGATACGTGCTTGATTATCCATTTACGAATAAGCGGGTATTCGCTCGGAATCTTTAGTCTGACAGCCTTCATCGTTTCTACTAACTGGATTAGTTCTTGATGATTTACCGCGTCGGCAAGGTAGGTATTTAGAAAGATCCGCTCTTTTGCCTGCTCATGAAAATCATCTTTAGTATCTCCGGTGTCGGCGCATATCGTGCTTACCCATCGCCAGTAAAGGCCGCGCTGTTTTGCAGAAAGGGATTCTTCGAACAGTTTAATGGTGATGTGAAGTTTTCCTTTGTCGTCAAACATCTTGCGGCAGACATTGCCGATGATATCCAGGTCATCGTATGCCTCCATTGTCAATTCTCTCATTCGGCGTTTTCGACCTCTGCTTGAATACGTTCTTCCATCGCCCTATCTTCAACCAACTCAGATATTACGCTCACCGGGACGGACCCGGATAAAACCAGTTTGTCATTATCGAAATGGACTTCTAACTCAATGTATGTTTTGCCGAGTTTGATCGACAATTCAGTCACGTCCTCAAAATCGCCGCCATATATTGAGGCGGTGAGAAACGATTTGCCTTGAATGTCAATCACGCCGTCTTTTATTTTGCCTGGGATTTTGGCTTTCATTTTTTATCCGGTTTTGCATATAGTATTTCGTTATGGTGCAGACTGCCTGACATGAAATATTTCATCGTAGGCCCACCGTCTTGCCTTCTTTTTGGGCATCCCATAGTTTTTGGTGGTCATTTTCAATTCTGTCAGAATGCAAGCCATAGTGTGGCCAGTACGATACCCGGCCACAAGTTTCATAATTGCCATAGCGATAAGGTTCTTTTTCCCGACCACAGTCTCCCCGCCAGGACCAAAGTTTGTGCAATTAAATACTGAGTTTATTTGCTCTTCTGTTATCATATCCACCCTCAGTTTCTATAATTCTCCGTCAGTGACATAGAAATCATTAACGTCAACCAACTCTTTGCCATTACGTACCGTGATTATGACCCGCGTCGGCACATCGATAATGTGCTGTGTAATTACATCTGTCATATCTGCCTCGCAGTGAATATTGCGGCCATTGCCCAAATAAACTCTTCAGCGCCAATCAGTACTTTTCTTTTCGTGCGGTGTGTCGTGAACTGCGGGATATACATTCCTCCTATGATCTTTCTCGGTATTCTGCGTTTCATGGTGTTCACCTTTGATAAAGTTCTCCCTGTGGATTCAGAATATCGTCTACTCGATATCCGCGTTTAGCCATACGCCGGTTGAATGATTGCAGTATGCGCAGTGCTTCGTTGCATGTTGTCGGCTCCATAATGTTTTTATCCCCATATCTGCGCCGAGCATATTTATCAAGGCCATGGTTCGTTTTGCGCCTCTTGATCTCAAGGAAGGAACCGAAGAAGTCGGGTGCATTTATATCGCCCTGATATAGTTTATTGCGGATGTCGGTCATCGTGACACCGAACATTTGAGCTAGTTGTACTGTGGTGAAAGTCCCTTTATCGGTATTAACGGCCAACATTGTTTGACCGCCGATATTCTGCTTGTGCGGCTTTGCTGTAATTCTGGTCGGCAATTCGCTCATGGTTGCACCATCAGCCATTCTTTGTAGCCAAGAATGGTTTTATTGGTTGTCACATCTTTTCGCCATTCGCATTTCATATCTACTTTTTCGACAAAAGACGAAGAGTGTAAGAATATCTCCCCGGTTCGAGTATTCTTAATGTGAATATCGTGCACATCGATATTAGACGAACCGCATTTTAAGCCACTATATGAATAACGGATTACAACGAATTTATCTCTAGATAACCCTATACACGATCTCTCCTCATATCTATCCAAACGAACCGCATATGAGCCATCATTTATTCCCACAACGTCACCAATTTTGATTTCCATTATCATCACCTAGTTTGTTGTTAAATTATTTAACCATGAGAAACATATCGCGCACACCGCCAGCACCATCACAACCAATCCGCCGACTGCCGCGAGTTCGTATTTGCTCAGTTTCTTCGGCTCATACTCGGTGCCGTAGTCCTTGCACTCTTCTGGTGCGAGAAGTTTGTCGGTTAAGTTCATGACTGATCCTCCACGAAATCGCCTGATTCGTTAAGCGAATACCAAGTGTTTGCCTTCAGTTTTCCGTCAGATCCATCACCACAACCAGTTTCGGCGCAGCGCATTTCCGCTCGTTTTTCTTTTTCATTCCACCACGCAAGAGCTATGCAGCCATACTCCCCGGCCCATTGCCTTGCTGTATAAGCCGGTGCTTACCGCCGCCGAACTGTCACCTGTGGCTGAAGATGCCGAACTGTCACCTGTGGAATGTTTCGAGCCTTTGTTTTTATAGGTGCGTTTCTCGTAAAAGAACTTAATGCCTTCCCCAATCAGGTCGTGCAGCGATAATGACGCACCTATTTTTATCTCGGTGCAGGCAACCTTAGTATCGTCATCAGTGTGTTTTTCGGTTTCTCCTCCACCCTCAACAGCGTGGAATACAGATGATGCCGGCTCGTAATATCGAAAAATATCAATGGGATTTTCACAGAAGTGGAAGCCGCCTTTGCCGTTACTGATATCGTCTTTATTTGGGCAGCACTTCACACCACCATTGTGTTTATAGGTTTGGCCTTCAGTAAACTGAAAACCACGGCAAGTCATATCCTTATCGAATCCTTTATACCCTTTAACTATCTCCACGTTGCTCTCTTTTTTATTTGTCATGGTAACGCCTCCACCAGCCCTATTAAGAGCAGGCTTATTGAGATTATGGTTAGGAAGTTCATTTGCGATTCCCCAATAATTCTTTTAATGTTGGAAATTCCTTTCTTGGTCTTCTTCCGGCTCACTCGCCAGCGCTGCAGAAGAACTGACCGCCATACGCCCTTCTTCAACTGCCTTGACTAATTCATGGACACCTTTTGTCAGCACCTTGGTAGCGTGATCTACTGATTTGCCGCCGACACCTAATGCTTCCTCTGCCAGGTCGCGAGATTTTCCAGTTTCGGCCCTGTGGTAAATTTGCCACAGGGCTGTACTGATTTTTCCCCTGCTCCATCCTCTCCTTAGCCCGTTCTTGCGGATGTCTTCTGGCAAGTTCTCCGATGGTTTCTTCTTCCATCGGGAATAGGTTTGCCGCGTCGTGAAATTTCATTTTTTGCCCGCCTACTAGCGCTTTGATGTGATCTTTTTCACTGCAAGTTTCCTGTCGCCTGCACTTCCGTCCGGCATCCAAAGATAAATCTCTGCCGGTGCTGGATTAATCTCTTTGCCAGCAATCAACTCAGCAATCTTCTTGGCCTTCCGGTAGTTCAGGCTCCTTTGGCCGGATAGCGCCAAAGATAATTGGCTAGCACTTATCCCTATCTTTTTGGCAATTTCTTTTTGTGTCATGTCGTAAATCCTTATTAATTCTTTTTACCTTCTATTGCTTAAGTATATACTGCCTTTCTACGCATGTTGTCAATACAAAAAATTGCACTTTGTAAATTTATTTTGACTGCACTGTAAATTATGGCTACAATATCATAACACATAATAACCGTTTAACAATTTTTAGGGGGGAGGCTGATATGGTAAACAAAGCGTTAGGAAATGCGCTCAGGATGGCGCGGGTAAGGGCGGGAAAATCACAGGAATATTACGCTGAAAAGCTCGGTGTCGGGCAACAGGCTATTAGCCGGTATGAGACAACAGGGGAGATACCACCAGAACGCCACGCTGATGTTGCGCAGTGGTACGGGATAGACCCGGCAACATACGAGATTGAAGCGGCAAATGACGTGATGGTTCTTGGCGGAAATGTGAGCCAGGGAGATAAGGCGTTGATTAAAAAACTGCTGATGTTTGGGAATCGGGCGCTGAAAGAGGAACTGTTGCGTAGGTTGCAGGATATTGAGAAGGCCTCGAAATAGGGACGCGAACACACCCGAGACTTAAAATCTAATACTACTAATAGTTTATGTGGATAAAATGCAAACAAACCAACTACTAAGCGATGCTCGGCAGTTGGTTTTATTTTTTATTTGACACAATTTGACACATCAAAAACAACCCCGCGACAGAACTTCTCGCCGTCTTCCACAATATCGAAAGTGGCGTGTGGCAGATTGCACTTAGAAAATACTTAGGTGGATGCTCATGTCTGCCGGGATGCCGACAGTCAGCCCGTAATGGTCAAGCACTGCGCTAACCAGCTTGTCTTCCCGCTCACCGCGAAAAAGAATTATCTCCTCCAAGTCTCCCTCGTAGTCGCACTTCTCGTCGATATAGCCGTCTTGGATTTCAATATCAATGTCATCGGCTATCTGATAAAGCAGATTTTTCACATCATAAAACTTCCTATTCGAGCAACCAAAAGATATTTTGAAATATGGCTTTGGTGTTACCACTTCACTTTTTTCCGGCTTCATTCTTCACCTCGTCAGTTAACTTTACACACAAACCCATTCATGCACCGCGAACCACTATGCGCGTGACAGTCGGTATCGTCAGGTTTGGTGCATAGATGTCCTCCCGGCACGTCATGCGCCGCGACAATCTTAAGCACCTCTTCCCACACCTTCCGCCTCGCCGCCGCGTCGATACCGTGCGGAGTGTATATGCCTGCCGCGTCCTTTTCGGGGATGGCGCGTTCTGCGGTGATGCGGGATTGTATTGCTTGCGGGATGGTCATGGCGCTATCCCCTCGTCCCAAGCGTATGTGTTCGGTCCGTCTTCTCCCGATATGGCATCAGCTACGATTTGCTCATACTTGTCACCGGCCAAGACGCGGACCATCTGATCAATCACCCACGCCTTATGATGGTCACCATCAATCCCGCCGAATCGCACGGCTAACTCAATAGCCTTCTCTGTACGTTCTGTCTCGCTCATACCTACCTCCCTGGCGCGATGGCCTTGATCTGTTCTAATATATCGGTTGCCGCTTCTCTCTTGTCTTGAGCGCGCGTAATCTCGGTTGTCTGGATCTCTCGGCACACTTCACAATTAGAAACGTTATGGCCAGGGACTTTGCAACGCCCGAACCGTTTTTTACTGCGGAGTAGTTTTGCCATCTCTCACCCCTTTCCCGGCGTACCGGGATTGTTTAGTTTGGCGATTATTGCGTTTGTCTTCACCCACTCTCCCTTGATTGCCAAGTACAATTCTTCTCTGTCCATAAACTCAACGCCTTCGACGAGCAGGCAAGATACTGACTCGTAAAACTCTTTGAGAGCAATCAGCTCTTTCACTGACCCAAGCCGTTTTGATTTCGGCAGTCTGCTGGCATAAAAATCGTCTATTTTGCCGTCAATCACAGGATCGACATAAAGCGTGTCCGCCAACTCTCCGATGACCTGATTTAAACTATTACCCATCTCTCACCCCTCCCCAAGTATTGCCTCGATGTCGAGACGGAGTTGCCAATTTGCTGTGGTCATACTTACAGTTTCAGGATTTTCGCATGATGCCATTTCTTTGCGCCTCTCCAGCGCGGCACGGATGGCGGAAAGCTGCGCCACACACTGTATTTGTTCGGCTGAGCACCTTAAATACAACTGCACGTGAGCCATATCAGATGCAACGCTGAAACCTTGTGGCCTAGCCTTAGCGTATTCATCGTTTAGAAATTTCCTGTCTGATTCGTATTGAGCTATAACATCTTCGCTCCATGAAATTGAAGGAAGTTGCTGGCAAGCCCTTCTGTATCTAAGAAAACAGCTCAATGTGTCGCTCATCTATCCTCCTCCGCGTCCTCAAATTCCCGGCAAGCCGTATCGTAAGGGTAAGCCTCATTCCCCTCATTCGCGCAACCATCGCACTCTTCGCCGGTAAAGTGGGCGCATTCTCCGCACGTGAATTTCTCCCACCATGGCCTGTCAGAAACCAGTCCGGACTTTTGATATTCGCTTATCAGGTCGCTCATCCCTCCTCCTTCGGCGGGGCCGGGAAAAGCGGAACGATGGTTACGTCTTTAAACCCATCGCCCTCTTTGTACGCCTTTTGCACTGCGGCTATTTTTTCTTGAGGGAAATATGAATAACATCGACCATTATACCACTCCACAAGATAGCCTTTTGGCTTCTGCTCTGCTGGTGCGCGGCGGTTCCAGGCGGCTATGGCCTCTTCACGCGTCCTGTGCCCGACAATCCCTTTATTTGTGACACCACATTCGATGCAGTTGCAGAAAAATGCTTCATCGACAGGCGTTCCATCTTTCCAAAAAGTGTTTTGATGCTCTTTCTTCCTGGAACTGTTGTGGTGATTTACTTTGCCGTTTGATGAAGCCTCGCCGCCACAGAACGGACAATACAATAACATCTCGCGCTCTTTCTCGTCGGTCATTTGCTCTCCTTGGTGTCGGTGGCGGCAGGCGGTAGTCTGAGCCACACACAATCCCATACGAAATTAATAAATTTTCGCATATCATCGTTGTTATTCTGGTCAATCTCATCCTGGTAGCCAGTAGCCTTGTCGATCATTTTATCAATGGCTGACCGAGAATCTCGGCCCAAACTACAACCCGAAAGTCTATTGAATTGGCTAACAAGTTCTGGAGTGCCAGCGCACTGCATTAAGCATTCGTGAAATGTCATCCCTCTCCCCCTCGCCTTAATCGGCCAATTCAATCTTATACTCCAAACCCAACCCTTTCGACCTATCCTTATCAATCCACTCTTCGGCTATTTTTTGGGTTTTAACTCTCTTGAATAATGTCCAGTTCGGCCAGAGTTGTCTCATTATCCCGCACTCACCGCCTTTAGCCTTGATAAAAATCTTGTACGGTTTATCAACTTTCCCCCTGCGCTTTCCGGTGCTAGGTGTGTCCGGCGCTGGAGACTGCCGAAGGTCTTTTGCTTTACTGCGCTCTTGCTTGGTGCGCTGGTCGCTCATTTTATCCCGCTGTTGCAGTTCATTATTGCGTCGTGTGCTTCCGTGATAACCTCTGAAGTTGTCTTGAAGACCAGTTCGCCGTTACGATTGACTTTCTCCGATATTCTTATCCTAATCACTGCTTCCGCTGCTGAGTGCCGGGTATCACGATCCTGCTCTTTCAGCGCAAGGCGGATTGCTTTCTTCGCCTTGTCTATGCCTATTTCGGTGCGTAGGTCGCAGTGCAGAATTATTTCCAAAAGTGCGTCAACTTTATCGGTCAGTGTTTTCATCACCTAACGCTCCTCCGCGTCTAAATTTTATACCTTATATATATAGCACATTATTTTACCATGTGCAAGCATTATCGTAAAAAAACGATTGACTTTAATAACGCATTGGGATATAGTTTAAAACATGAACGATACGACACCACAGCACAAGAAACTAGAAGAAATCCGCGATGGACTCGGCTACACGCAACGAGAGATGGCCGAAGCGCTGCACATATCGCAGCCACGGTACAACGCGATGGAGAAAGGCAAGCACCCGTTTAGCGCGGGGTGGAGTTTCGCGATTAGCGCTATGGAGTACCTGGCGAAGAAACGGTTGCTTAAATTGTTTTTGAGGACTTTGAGGTGAGCATGGACGTGTACGATGTTGTTGTAAAACTGGTTGGGCCTATAGAGCCAGTTGGCGAGACAAACGCCGATAACTCAAGGTTCTCTAATATTGAGGAAATGACCGAGTTGGTTGACCGCCTCGTTAAAGACATTGCTGATGTGGCAAGGTTTAATAAAGACAGGGGCGAGTACAGCATGAAACGTGCCGGTCAACACGCTCACCATTTTCTTTTGTCGCTTGGGATGGAGGACTATTGATGAAACCCACAATGCAACTCAGATGGATTGAGACATACAGCGAGTCGCAACCAACGGCGACAATGCCAGCTTGGCCGGAGACAGTACCGTATAGATTTATATTGCAACAGTATTGGCAGAGTGAAACGGACGATGACATCGGCGAGTGGAGAGATATTGAAGTTGTGCGCCGATGACCCAACTCGACTAGATTTGTGACGGTGCAGCGGTGGAGGAAGAGTAGCCCATACTAAGCCGTGCATGGATAGAGAAGAGCCGCTAAACCATGCGGATCACAAATCACAATGTGGTGGCTAATGAGGAGGAGAGATGAAAATTCGTGATATGCACGCACAGATAAGCGGTGACGATACGGTGTACGATATGCCGAGCGGAGGTGTTGAAATACTTGCGGACGATGGGGAAACCCTTATTTGTGTCAGTTTTGGCCGAGACGGGGAAATTGATATTTCAAGCGGCGGAAGCTGCAAGCATAGAGGCGTGGTGCTGGATAAAACTCTAATTATTATCCCTAGAGCAACCAACAGTATTGTGTTGAAGAGAGAAGCGTATAAGTAAACCACCATGCACCCATCCAGGTAACGCCTGGACACCCCGTTATCCGGCGAAAGCTGGAGCGGGGTTTTGTGGTAGAGGATATCGTTGAGCAGCGGGTCCGGAGTGCTGTAACTAAAACCGCCTTATCAAGCGCCCGCAGGCGGTACGATACCTCTCCACGTAAACCGGCTACAGGGTAATGGTAGCGCCGGATCGTCGTAACCGGCAAACAATTCAGGTGTGCAGTCGTCTAATGGTAAGGATGCCAATAGCGGGACGCTAGGTGATGATGGTTCGACTCCATCCTGCACACATACTTAACCGGAGGTGAGATATGGGAGCAGATCCGGAAGCAATAATCTATTACGGTTTCCCGATTGATAAACCAGAGTTTGACTACTTCGAGGCAAGCGAAGAGTGGAAGGACAAGAGAAAACCGAAAGAGCCGGAGGACAAAGGAGAATATCGTACTCCAGAGTGGGACGAGTGGCGCAGCAAACTCCGCGAATGGGAAACTACTGTTGAAAATATTGAAATTACGTGGGGCGGGGCGGAAGACTGCGAACAATTCTATATTCACGCACCAGCATTGCGGCTCTCAGTAGAGTGGGGCGAACAGAAACCGTTAGAGGAAGTTGACTTTAGTAAGCGCAACGATGCCGACACTTTCATTGAATTGTTCTGCAAGCAATTTGGCTTAGAG
>Ga0209318_1001807_pt1 | contig 12050 bp, 23 predicted proteins | sample RifGroE1_FD_183999 | JGI IMG/M metagenome (GOLD analysis project Ga0209318, IMG submission 183999) | Groundwater microbial communities from Rifle, Colorado, USA - Groundwater E1 (SPAdes) (version 2) | ecosystem: Environmental > Aquatic > Deep subsurface > Groundwater | place: Rifle, Colorado...
ATATTTTTCTTTTACAATATTGGTTGTGAATAACTCAAACTTATCACAGCAATTATTAGATTTTAATTCAGACAACCTTTTAAACATCTCTGATTCAGTATAAAATAATTCTCTTACTTCTCCTAAAGGCATTAGTTTTGCACAACCAATACCACCACAAGCATATGTATTATAATCAATACCATATAATTTATTTGATTTATTATATAACATATATTAATCTCCTTTTATCCAAATATTTTATCAATGATATTATATTTATTTTCTTCTTGATAACTTTTTATTACATTACATACACCTTTAATAATTTTATTATAATATTCATCAGCAAAATCTTCTAAATTCATTAAATGTTTATTGTCCCATTTAAGTTCAATTTCATCAGCACTATAATCATTTAATTCTTTAATTTCATGTAATATATCAATTATAATTTCATCTTTGTCATATCCTTCTTCATATTCAAAATATTCAATTATTTGTTGTAATTTTTTATTGCTCATATTTAACCTCCTTTCTAATATTGCAACCAAAGACAAATATGATCATGATTTATATTACATTTTTATTAATTCTAAAAATAAATCTTTGAAACCAATTGCTATGCAAATTTAATAACATTTCTTTTGTGTCATTTAAGAGAGTCCATATTTTATCATACTCACTTTTCTCTACTTCTTTAATAATGTAATAATCAGTATGTTCATATAACCAACCCCAAGTATTATCTTGATATTTACCATCTTTTAATTGATTAATAAAATGAATGCATTGAGAGTTATCATCTTTATCAATTGCAAAACATAAATATACTTTATCAACTTTACCTTCTTTTACTTTTTGTACAGCATTTAAATGACATTTATTATTAAATGGTGCATCACCAAGAATAAAATTTTCAATATTTACTTTTGTATAATTGGTGATTGCATAATTTCTTATTGCTTGAAAAATATTTTCTTTGCCCATATTTTATCCTTTTCCTTTCTATCTTGTTACTTTATCAATAAATTTTTCTTTTAATATAGTAAACAATACTTCTTGATTACTAGTAATACTTTTTAATTTATTGTATTCTTCTTTTATTTTATTATAAGATTCCTTCTTAAATAGAATTAAATTAAAATACCTATATCCATCTTCTTTTATTCTTCCACATTCTAAACATTGACACGTAAAATACTTTCTTCCCTCATAACAATCACTATCTGTTGATAAGTGATACCAAATAGGATGTAAACATTCTGATTGTATTTTATTTATTTCTTTGTTAATTAAATTATTTAAATTGTCTTTTGTTTCTTTTAAATCTTCATATGCAATAATGACTTGATTTTTTGATAATTCTGATATTTCATTGTTAATTTTTAATAATTTATTTTTTAATTCATCTAGTCTATTCATATAATCTCCTTTATTCCAAACATATTCATAATTAATGCTACACGCATCCACATTCCGTTTTGACATTGTTGCCAGTATTTAGCACGTTTATCTTTATCAATTTCAATTGCAATTTCATTTCTTCTAGGTAATGGATGAAGTATAATTGCATCATCTTTCATTTTATTTATATTATTAGTATTAATACTGTATTTATTTGTATCTATAACTTCATTTATACCACCATATTCATCTTGTAATCTAACCATATAAACTACATTCATTTCAGGCAATACCTTCTCAAAATCATCAGTTAATTCATAATCTATATTTAATTGTTCCAAAATATCATCTTTAATCTGAAATGATTTAGGTGAAACAAAATATAGTTTAATTGATGGAATTAAATTTAACAACAATGATAATGACCTAACCGTTCTACCTCTTAATAAATCACCAACAAAAGCAATCTTTTTATTTTCTAATTCATATTTCCATATAGTATAAAAATCTAGCAATGCTTGTGTTGGATGTTGGTCTGATCCTGAACCTGCATTAATTATTCTCATATCATCAGGCAGATTATCAGATATCTCATAGATAAATTCAGATGATGGATGCCTCATTATAATTAAATCTACATACTGAGAAAATGTTTTAATTGCATCTAATTCGGATTCACCTTTAATTTCTGAGGAAGTGCTAGTATCTCTAATTTCAGAAGTAGATATGCCTAAAATATGACATGCGTTTTCAAATGAGAGAAATGTTCTAGTGCTAGGTTGTTTGAAGTATAAGATTGCTCTTTTATGAGATAGAATAGTTTTTAGGTATTTTAATCCTTCTGAAGTTGATGCAATATTTCTTATTTTGTCAGTTAATTTGCATAGGTTAAGTATGTTTTCTAGGGAATATTGATTAGAGTTTATACATCTTGTTTGTTGATTGATAATAATCATCTCCTTTAATCATTTAATTTTTCTAATAACCTTTATTTACTAAAGCAAAATCTATATCTTCATCTAAGTTATTTAATTTCAGATAATCATCCCATGTAATTAAACTTACAAAACATCCTGAATCAATAAATCCTAAAATATATTCTACATTACATCTAGTTTTAGTAGATAAATTAATTTTATATCTATTATTTTTATAAAATGATTGTGGAGTATCGCCGAATTTTCTACTCATACCTTTCCAGTCACAAATCATTTGTTTAATGTGTTTAATTGGCATATCAAGTACTACTCCATTATTATCTATCCAATAATTCCAATGGTGAGGATTATTTTCATAGTGATGTTCCCATGCTTTATTAAAATTATTTTTACATTCTAGATAATTTCTACTTAAATTAGACATCCCATTATTTAATTGTTCCTGATTATAATTTTTTTCAAGTTTTACACCATGATGCCCATAAAACCATTCTGCATATGGTATAAATTCACATGGTAATAATTTGCTTAAATCATGTGTAAATGCGTGAAAATACAATCCTTCTTTCCAACATTCAATAAATACATTTTTCTTGTGTTCTAATATATATTTTAAATAATTGAAATATTTTTTCATAATTTCTCCTTTTTATATTAAATCTATTTCTTCATCATTTTTATTAAATATTTTTATTGGTATTTCTGAATATGCTTGTGGAATTATTTTATATTCGTTGTTTATTATTTTATTATATACATCTTCTTTCATCCAAACAGATAGACAACCATTGCTACCATAATCTTCCCATTCACCACATGATACATGTAATATTTCATAATTTTTATCAGTTTTTAATTTACCTTTATTTATTATTTTCCAATTTTCTTTTTTATAAATATGACAAATACTGCCCATAATAATCTCCTTATTTTTATATCAACATAAAATCGAACTTCTATTCAAATATTTTTATTAATATTTGATTCGTGATAAATCATGAAACTTTCGTCACATTTATAATCACAGGGGTTAGTCTACCCTCTATTCCATACTCTATTTCTGGAAATACTTTTCTCATTATTTGATATGAACCATTTACATCTGCGTTAATTAATTTTCCTTTATTGCTTTTAAATAATCCTCTGGCAATTCTTCTTTTCTTATTATAATTATCTTTCACAGGTTCCTCATTGTCAAGATAACTTGTACCAGAAGTATAAGATTCTTCTGTTAAAATTAAATTAATATTATTATCTTGACACTTATATTCTAATTGACCAATAAACATTTCATAAGGAATTCCTATAAATTTTTGATTAGTTTGTTTGCCCATATTACTTTTTTGTTTCCAATTTATATTTTTTCCAACTATTAAAGTATCAATAGAATTATTTAAACAATAATCAATAATATATTTACTAGCATTGTGCATAAAATTCTTTACTCTATTAAATCTCTTTTGATTAAGTTTATCTAATTTATTACTCCAATTTTTATTATTTCTTATTTTCAATTCACTCTGGATTTTTGATTTTTGTTTATTATAATATTGATTTATTGACTTGATTCCTTTACCATTAATAATAATTGGTTGTAATCCAATATTATTTGTAATAGTTGCAAAGTTATCTATACCTAAATCAATACTACAAATATTTTTACTTTCTGATTTTGATTCTGGTATTTCAATTTCATAAACAATTTCCATTACATATATCGTTCCTTTTGGAACAAATCTAACAGAAATTAATCTTCCATTTGCATTAGTTTTAAATTTATAACCATTCATTACTCTTAATCCAAATCCTAAATATCCATTTTTAATCCAAGTTTGATTATTTTTAAGAAACCAAGGGAATCTTCCGTCTTTCTTTTTATATTTTGGTATTTTAGGTCTACCTAAATATTTTTCAGGGTGTTTACTCCAATCTTTAATTGCTACGAAAAATGATTTCCAATTTCTATCTAATACTTGTAAAGTACATTGTGATGACTGAGACATTAATAATTTATAAGGTTCTGTACTTTTTAACATTTTAGCCATATCATAATAATTAATATATTTACCGTTATTTATAAATTCCTGACGTATTATATAATTAGCATAATTATATAAATTCTTTGATTTAAAAGAGAATTCATCTATAGTTTTAAATAAAGGATGATCCTTTTTAATTTGATGTTGCTCTACTCTATTTACTTTTATAAATTATCACCTTCTTTATAAAATTTGTTTTACTACTAGATATAGTGGTTTATTCCCATTATAGTCACTATATCTAGTTATTCTATGCCTATAATTAATTATTTTTTATTATCCACCAACTTGATATATTTCTTCAATAACTTCACAATCATCCACTTCATCAACTTCTAATACTTCATCTACTTCTTCGATGTTGCTATTATTATCTAAAATAACAATAGCAATTCCACTAAAATTACCTTTAATTTTTGCTTTAACTTTTCTTTTCATATAATAATTCTCCTTTATTTCTTAATCCCTGCAATAGCAATTTGATAAGTTATATTAACAGGAGGCCACTCTAATTCAATTCCTATATTTTTCATAGTTTCAGTTAAATTAACTCCCATTGCCTCCGGACAAGTAATAACTTCATATCCTAATCCTTCATACTCCTTTATAAATTCTTCACATTTTAATCTTAATTGTTTTCTTGCTGAACCTTGCCAATATAAAACACATTTAAGTTAATGTTCTGACCAATTAGGATGTTTTAATTTCATCTTCTCTATATGTGATTTAAAATCAAATATATTATATATTGCATAAATAGGTTTATACATATCAATATATTTATCAAATAAAGGTGCAAATGGAGGGCAATCTGATCTTTTTCTAAAATTAGGACACCCTCTAGGATGATTATAATAAGGTTTTCTACATAATCCTCTCATTCCATAATCAATAATAGGATTAACTTGAATAATAAATTTATCGTTAATAATTAATCACCTACTTAATTATAATCTTTCTTACAAGGTGCATCTACAATTTTACCATTTGCTTGCAATACTTTATGGTTACATTCTGCACAATTTTCACCAGATAATTTAACATCAATAGACTTTATATCTTTGCCTCTTCCTGTAGGCACAAATTGAAGTAAATGAACCTTATGAGCATTTTTAGGGATATATACATCTTCTCCTGGCATTAAACAGACATTTGCTTCTACTTGTATTTCTTCTATTACAGAAGTATTATATCTAATTTTAGTTAATGCATTAGTGTATATCCAAACGTCAGGAGTTAGTTGTTTGCATAATTGTAGTATCTCATAAAATTTAGGATGAGATAATGGTTCTCCACCTGAAATATTAATTCTATCTGTTACTAATATACTGTTATAATTATATAAGAATTGTTTTATTATTTCTATATCAATATGTAATCCATTTTCTGTTGCATTAGTGGAACAATAATTACAATTATATGGACAATATTGAGTTATTTCGATTGTGTATTCTGTCATATTTACTCCTTTATATTATTATTATTTTATGTAATACTTATCTTTATTAATTATTTGTTCCCATTTGTCATCAATAGGTTTAATTGCTTTAACATTTCTAATGCAAAACTCACAGATAATCCAATACAACCAAGGTTCTCCTTCATGACAACAATCTTTGCAACCAAAAGATATATCTTTATAATTTCCTAACATTATAATTCTCCTAATTCTATTGCACAATATCCTTTTAATATGTCTTCTATGGTTATTTTTCTAACCATAAAACCAATATTAGTAGAATATTCACATAATCCAATATTATTTTCTTTAATATTAATTTGATTATTTAATAAATATTCATAATTACTCCACATAATTAATATAATTTCTTCTTCTGTTACCCTATCAATAATAGCATATCTAGAATGTCCTTCTTTGTCATTAAAAATAGTATGTTTAACAATATATCCATGTTTTAATTTATTAATATTAAATTTAATACTGTCTGTTTTAATTATACTGTTTATAATCATTTTTCTAAACAAATTTTAATTCTCCTTTCCTTATCTAAATTTAAACTTATTTTAAGATTAACACTTCTCTATTTCAACATTCTTTACATTTATCTATTTGTTTCTTATATTTAGAATATGGTTTTTCATATGGAGTATTTTTTAAACATTCAAAATATGAAGGACAGTAACTATCGAGTATATAATCTTCTAATGTCATTTCATGATATTTTGCAAAAGATTTTATATCTTCTATTTCTTCGCTGGTTTGCATAATATAATCAATTAATTTCATGTATTTAATCTCCTTTAATTACTACTTCCTTATTCCTTCTCTTACATTCATTTTTAGCATCTTGATATGCAAAATGTAATAATTTATCCATTTCATAAAAGAAAGAATCTTTATCCTTCCAATATCGTAGTTCTCCATCTTCATCTCGATCAATTTTATCTATTGAAACTAATTTCTTAGAAACTTCCCATTTTTGTTTAGTTTTATTATGAATACCTTTTCCACCACATTCAGAACATTTCTCATCTACTTGACCATTATGATAACATTTATTGCAAACTACTTTTATTTTATAATCTTGCAATTTAATGTGATACATTTGAAGATTAGTATTATAATATAGATTATTTTTATTTTCTTTTGCTAAAATCTCTTTTATTTCTTCTATAACTTCGCAATCTTCTCTTAAAATATAATGACTATAATATTTAGATGCTCCATCGGTAATTATATAATCTACAGTACCACTTTCTTCTACTATAAATTCTTCTCCGATATGTTCGCTATACCAATAATCATTATATGTTGCTTTTACAATTTTAATTTTCATGTTAATTCTCCTTTTTATAAGTTTAAATTTAATAATTTCCATATTCCATATCTTCATCTGATATAATTCTTTCTTCAATTTTATAACCTAACAATTCTATTAATTTAATCCATTCATGATTAGGTATAGTGTGACTTTGAAATTCAAAATCTTCTCCTAAATTTACTCTTAATACACTCCAATCACCTGATTCACATGATATTAATTCTATGAGTGGTTTTGACATATTAATCTCCTTTATTATTTTTAATGATTCAATAAAATGTTTATCACATTTATCTCTTAACTCTTTAGCTAATATTGGATTTTCATTTTCTATTCTATTGGCATAAAATCTTAAAGCACATCTAACATCTTCGTCTGTATCCAATCTCAATACAAAATAATCTGCATTAGGATCTATAGGTGTTCCGTCTGCCTTTTGAATTATGTATTTATTATATAATCCTTTCATCCCTTTTAATTCTTCCATAATAATTCCTCCTAAATTATCTCATTTATTTTATTGTTTTATAACCACTTAATAAACATTGTATAGTTCTGAATACTTTCTTTTTATCATTGTTGCATTCCCATGTTTCATTAAATAAACCACATTTAGTATATGATTGTCTTTCTGGAGCACCAGCACCATGTACAGGATGATGCTCAAAATCAATACAACCATAGCATAATTTATCTTCTGTAGGTGTGTTTACCCATAAATATTTTAAATCTGTATTTATTTTATTTAATAATTCTTCATATTCTTCTGGATTCATATATTAACTTCTCCATGCTTCTGCTTGTTTTTTAGCAAGAACCATACTTTTAATTTGATTTGCTAATGATTCAACACTTGCTTTTTCACCTTTAATAATTTGATATTTTACTCCAAATTTATCTAACATTTTTCTTAATTTAATATCATCTTGTTTCGCTTCTTCTGCTGTTTGGAATCTGCCAAGTGGTTGAAAAGGTTTTATTCTTTCCAAGAAATAATTAATATTATTAAATTTATTAAATTCATTTAGTACATGTTGATTAAAAATATCGTTTTCTTCTGTTTTATTATTGTAAAATGCAGATAATAAAATCGGTGAATCTGTGATAACTACATCTAATTTACCTACTAGACGTTGAATATTATAATGCTGTTTACCGAATATGTAGTTCTGATTTTGAAAAATTGCAGGTCTTTCTTCCCAAACCATCATCTTACAATATTCTGCAACGTATTCAGCATTTATTCCCATCCATTTTAATTCAGAAAATACACCAGTTGACATACTGCTTTTGCCTCCACCTGCACCACAAAAAAAATTCACAATAATTGTCATAATATTTCCTCCTTTTTATATTTAATTATTTAAAATCATCACAAAACTAAAATCAATCATAACTTTCTATATAACTTTAATCTCTTGTTTCTTACTATTATTCCAGACCATAAATGAATAACTTGTAGCATCTGTTCCTTTACCTGTAAACGATGGTCTTTGACTTAACACATACAATCCATTCAAAGGATGTTTTTGCCAAAATTTATATCTCTTTTTACTTTCAAGAAAAGCAGTTCTTAATAGCATTATAATTTCTGTTTTATCAGTGGCAATTTCAAAACATTTTTCAATAAACTCTAAAGCTAAACTGTAAGGTGGATTTCCAATTATTGTTGTATATTCTTTATCTGGTTTCCATGTTAAGAAATCAGTAGTAATAATATTGTCTGCACCTGAATTAATTAAATTATTTCTTTCTTCTTCTCTTAATTCAAGTGCTGTGATAGGATTATAATTATTATATCCTTCTTCTCTGAGTGCAATAATAAAATTACCGTTTCCAGCAGATGGTTCTAAAATATTACCATGTTGAAGTTTGTAGTGTTTTAGAAAATTTTTGATTACAGGGATTGGAGTACAATATGTATCTGACTCTACTCTTTTTGCTCCTCTATTTGTTGCTGATATATTAAACATCTCCTTTATATTATTATTTTAATAAATCATTTCTATTAAAATTTCAACTTTTTCTTTTATTTCTTCTATTTCTGATAATCCTTTTATTGGTTTTAGTAAATCTTCTATATCCTTAATTCTACTTTCTATATCGTCAATTATTTTAATAATTTCATTTTCTTCTACAAAATTGGTTTTATTGTCATCATAACCATAGTCAGACATATCATTATAAGTATAAGTTGAGTATTCTTTTCTATATCTATCATTATCTTTCATAATTAATTTTCTCCTTTTCCAATATTCCTTTATAATAATCAATCCAATCTTGATTCTCTAATTTCTTTTTAACAACAATATCAAAATATTCTTTTCTCATATCTTGCAATGAAAATTTAGTAATTCCTTTCTTTTTAAGATTTTTATTTACCATTTTAATTATTTCTGTTCTATTCATTGGATAAAGTTTGATTAACCTTTCCTTCTCTGCTTTAACTTCTTCCTCTAATCTAATCTTTTCTTCTTCAATCCTTTTTCTTTCTTCCTCTTGTTCGTCTACAACTTTATCTAAATCAATATTTAATTTATTCCATTTACTCTCCATATGTGCAGGGATAATTACTTCTGATACTAAAACTTCTTTAATTTCAAACATTTCATATGGTTCATAATCATAATTATAATCTGTAAAATATGAACCATTTCTTTGTACAGAACGAGAAATACCAAAATTAAATTCTTTTATTTCTTGATAATCTCCATTCATTTCAATTAATTGACCTTGTTCAGTTTTATATTGGTATTTACCTTGATCATCCCAATTATCATCACCAACATCTTTAAAACCGTATATTTTATTATTATATGTATATGCAAAATTTTCTAGATCGTCTTTTCCTAGTTTCTTTACTATTTTTGAAAATAAGTTAATGTTCATGTTTTAATTATGCTCCTTTTTATTTTTAAATCTACACCATTTAGGACTAAATATTGCTTGTAATTTTGGAATGCCTCTACCATAAATTTGTGCGAATGAATTAAAATCAGGGTTTATAGTATCCATACAATGACCATATACTCCAAATATTTTTTGTTCTAAATCACCATTTGACCAATCATCTTTTTCAAAATATTCACATTTGCTACATTTAAAAATTTTCATAATATCCTCCTTTTATTTATATATTTAAATCAACACCAACTTTCTCTTCTATCACAATATTAGGTGCTAGAAAGTCAATAAAATCAAGGATTTGTGAATTGATGATTTTTGATTTTTCCTTAATAATCAATTTCATAAACAGTATAAGATGATTTACTAATAGTTTTAATTATCTCACCTAAAAATCTTATTTCTAAATTATTTTCATCTATTAACATATCTCCTTCTTTACATCTTCCCATTATTACATCATGATATGAACCTTCGTATTGTCTATAATCAATATTAATATCTTCAAGTATATTTTTTGTGTATTTATTTTCATTTAAATATTCCCACAATCTTTCTTTTAAATTCTGTTCCTTTAAAGTATCATATTGTTTTAGTTTATCTTCAATGTGATACATAAAATCATTGATATAATCATTTATAATAGATGTTATATGTTTATTAGCACTTTCTATACTAAAATTATAATTACATTCTTGATTAAAATAATCTATGTATAATTCTTTTACAGAATCATTCAAAGATAATTGATTAACTTCCTTAATAATATTATTAAATAATATTGAATTAATTAAATCAAAACTAAATGATTTTCCATATCCACAACCACAATTAGTTCGCTTTTGATATGACATTATACTAAAATGTAATGAATGATGTTGACCTATATTTTCACGTTCATTACTATCCATCACACACCATGATTGACATTTAAATTCTATGCAAATGTCTCTATCTCCAGTATAATCTTTAAATAATTTTCTAATTAAACTATTTTTATCTTCTAATGAATTAAATATATTATTTACAATTATATTTAAATAATGTTTTAATTCAAACATATTTTTATGATGAAGATTAATTTTTAATTCGTCATAATTATTAAATTCGAATAAATTATATAGTCCTTCTGATACTCCATTTACTTTAAATATATATTTATCATCAATATCATTAATTACATCTAATAAACCATTTAATAAATTTTCTTTTCCATATTTTTTTAAATCATCGATATATGGGAACACCATTTTAAAACTTTTATTAATCATTTAATTCTCCTTTTTCAAACATCTCTCTATATCTATCCGCATTTATCTTACTTTTATAATATATTTCGTAATCATTCCATTCACATTCCATAACATCTTTTATAGGAGTTATTCTTTCTTGAAAATATTCACATTCATAACAATTATCATCAGAACCTTTATCATAACATTTTTGATTGTATTCTCCAATAGCACCAAATGGACACCAACTATTTTTTGATTCTTCATTACAAATTCTATTAGCAGGATGTTCGCATAATGGGAATCTTTCTTTATATGCTTTAATTTCTTCAGGTGAATAGTAACCGTATTCTTTACATTTCTCATATGGTAAAATACCTAATGTATAGTCAATCCAATCCTGTCCTCTCATAAGATCAGAACATACACCAGAACCAAATCTAGCATAGAATAATTCTTGACCTGCTAATGGCATTTGGTTGATGAATTCTAATATTTCTTTTTCATATTTATAGTTTAACTGTAACATATTATCTTCTGAATATGTTTTGATAATTTCTAGTTTCCACCAATTAGTATTAGTTAAGGATAGGCATGATGGGCATAGATGTAGTCTAGTTGAAAAGTTGGTAAATTCACTGGAATGATTGAGTTGTGGAATGTGTATTATGTGAATTTGTGGGTATGATTGTAGACAATTAAAACATATAGAATCTGGATTTTGAATTGCAATGTGATGAGGATTAATATGGTTGATAGGATTATTGA
>Ga0209318_1001808_pt1 | contig 12025 bp, 13 predicted proteins | sample RifGroE1_FD_183999 | JGI IMG/M metagenome (GOLD analysis project Ga0209318, IMG submission 183999) | Groundwater microbial communities from Rifle, Colorado, USA - Groundwater E1 (SPAdes) (version 2) | ecosystem: Environmental > Aquatic > Deep subsurface > Groundwater | place: Rifle, Colorado...
CCTGCCGAAACACCAATGTTTTCAGCCATAGCTCGTAGTAATTGCTCAATCGAGTCACGAGTAAAATCAACTTCCTCAGTTAAAACTTTGTAAGATTCTTCAAGCGCTTTCAAAGTTATTTCTTTGGTGGATTTTTTAGCAATTAAAAGCTCGGCGTCATATTCAGGCTTTTTAAAGAAAAATTCTGTCAGCGCTGGTGCTTCAGATAGCTTTTTCATTCGTTCTTGAACCAGACCAATTACGTCTAATAATTTTTCGTCTTCTTTTTTAACTAAACTGGCTTTTTCCATATAAGGCAAACATCTTTTTGCTAATTCTCCGAGCTCCATTTGACGAATATAATAACCGTTATAAAAATTTAGTTTTTCCACGTCGAAAACGGCTGGGCTTTTCCCTACTTGTGAAAAATCAAATTCTCCCACTAATTCATCTAACGTAAAAAACTCTTTATTAATCTTAGGCCCGCCTGCATCAGCTGTGCTGGAAGCACTGCGGGCAGGCGTCCATCCCAAAAAAGCCATGAAGTTGATTACTGCTTCTGGCAGATATCCTTCGTCTCGAAAATCGTGAGTTATCGAAGTCGGATTTTTACGTTTGCTCATTTTAGTTCGGTCAGGATTCAATATCATTGGCAAATGGCCATATTCTGGAACTGGTAAATTCATTGCATCTGCTAACATCAACTGTTTTGGCGTGTTAGCTAAATGATCATCTCCTCGAACTACATGGGAAATTTTCATTTCAGCATCATCGACAATGTTGGATATTAAAAAGATCGGATCGCCATTTGGTTTAACGATAACAAAATCGCCAATCAAATTGGAATCAAATTCCATGGGTCCGTGAATCAAATCTTTCCATTTGATAGTTTTATTTTCCGGCACCTTAAATCGGATTGCCGGTTTTCTACCTTCTGCTTTGCACTTATCAGCATCTTCTTTCGACAAGTTACGGCATCGGCCAGAATATTTAGGCGGCAACTTTTTTTCTTCCAATTCCTTGCGTTCTTTATCTAATTCTTCTTGAGTACAATAGCAATAATAGGCAAAACCATCTTCCACCATCTTTTTGGCAAATCTTTCATAAATAGGAAGTCTTTCGCTTTGGCGGTAAGGACCATACAGATCAGGTGTTTCCGGACCCTCGTCCCAACCCAAACCAAGCCAAGAAAGTGCTCCTTCAGCGTCTAGTTCATATTCTTCAGTGGACCTCTCACGGTCAGTATCTTCTATTCTCAAAATAAACCGGCCATCATGTTTTTTAGCAAACAACCAGTTAAACAAAGCCGTTCTTGCACTACCAAAATGAAATAAGCCTGTAGGTGATGGTGCAATTCTTGTTCGGACTTCTGCATTATCTATCATAATTTCCCCATTAAATTTTATGATTCCTCGACCGCATTTACAATGTGTGTGATGCTTTCATTTTCCACATTTATAGCCACCACGTCAATTCTGACCGAATGACTAGGATAAAGTTGCCAAAGAGCTTTAGCTAATTGAACCAACTTTTTCTTTTTAAAAAAATCTACCATATCTTGTGGTGAGCCAAATTCATCATTGGTTTTTGTTTTTACTTCACAAATCACGAGATCATCGCCGTCTTCCATCAATAAATCGATTTCGCCACAAACAAGCCGCAAATTCTTTTTGACAAATTTATAGCCCTTCGTTACCTAAACTTTTGCTTTGAAAAGTCATTAATTCTTCCTAACGAGAGATAGAGTTATAAAAGAATAAACCGAGATCGATCTTACTTAGCTTCAGGAGTTTCAGCTGGCTTTTCTTCTGTTGCTTCTTCTATATGAGAGGCGACCGCCTGTTCAAATTTATCTTTTAGCTTAGCTTCTTCTTCGGCTTTTTGAGCTGCTTTTGCTTCTGCTAATTTAGCTTTTTCAGCTTCAATTTTGGCGACTTCTTCTTCTCCCATCGCCTCTTCCCAAAGCCCATAGCTCTTAATTTCAGACTTTCTCTTTTTCTTTTTGCCAATTAAGTCGCGTAGAAAATAAAGTTTTGCTCGAGAGACCTTCACGGATTTAACTTTTTCAAATTTAGTAATAAGTGGCGAATGTAGTGGAAATGTTCTTTCAACACCTATACCGCTGGAGATTTTGCGGACCTTAACGGAACCGTCTAAGCCTTTACCGTGCTTTAAACCAATACACATACCTTCAAAAATCTGAATACGGGTTTTATTACCTTCAGTGATTTTGAAATGAACTTTAATGGTGTCACCCGGACGAATTTCCGGAACATTTTGCTTGCCGAATTTTTTGATTAAATTTTCTGTCTGCATTTTTACTCTATTATTTTTTATTAAATTCTTATTTTTATTTATTTTAAATTCTTATTCTTACAACTAATTTTAACACAATTCAATTGTTCTGTCCACACCTTAAGAAATAAGGGCGGCGGATCGCGTATTTTTACAATCCGCCGCTAATTAAATATGGACATAACCTGTCCAGTAAACGCTCGAATAAACTTCAAGAAAAACGAATTACTCGAAGGTTTTTCGATGTCTTTCTCGGCTCTCACCGGTGTGAAACGGGCGACCTTTCGGACAAGGACAGACACTAAATCCATCTCTGTTCCGGCCAAGATTCGACTAACTGTTTCTGATGCCAAATCAAGGCAGGTCATCACTAGCGGATCGACAGACGGGCCCAAGTCATGCATCAGCCAAAGCTTGGTCGATACTTTCTTCTTCGTCCAGACCGATGGAAGAACAGTACCTTGAAATGATACAACTGAATCACCGCCTTGGCTTAAACGAATCGAATCAAGCACGAAGCGGCTAGAAGCGATTGTCAGATATTCAATCGCTCTGGGAATGTCGAAATTATCGATTGCATCATCTTTACTAACACCATTAGTAATATAGTAATACGATCTTCTGTATTCAGATGGTAGTCTTTCCACTATTGAATAGATTGTCTCTTGGACTTTTTGCAAATGACTTTCAGAAAAGATCATATTTCGGTCTGATTCAACCGATACTATCATTCTATAAGGCATTCCAGGATCAAAACCCTCTTGCCATTCACCCGGATAATCACGAAGCAGTTTAATTATCGGCGCACGATTTATCAGACGCCTTGATTTTGCTGCATAGCAAATTATCGGTTGAGATGCTATCACATCTTCTGCGACCATCTTTTTCACCCCCTTTGCATGAAGAGAGGGGACGGCGCATCGCCGTCCCCTTTTTCGCTGGATCGCTATAGGATCTACTTACTTAGTCGAAGGCCGACCAGACCATCGTACTTACGTACATGGTCTGCAACATCGGCTGCGTAGAGTTCACTAGAACTCGTGTAGTTTGTTGAAAACGCTGCGTTCACCTGAGTGATCGCACTGGCTGACCTTCTTGACCTCTCGTCTGAGATCATTTGTCCTTGTCTCGGATCTTGGCTTTTGTCTCCATGACTTATTGGCTGTATCCAGAAACCAGATTTTTCTCGACTGTAAATTCCATCCTTCATAATCTTCCTCACTTCATCGTTCGTAAAATGCAAAATACATTGTAAATGCTAAACGACGAAGCGAGTCACGGTCCCATTTTTTCTTCCATGCTGACGCATAGACCCCCTTCCTGTCAGATTGCTCCCCTTGTTGTTTTTCAACGTGCGACCGATCTTGTGTCGGTCTATACCACAGTCATGTCAGATAAAGCCAAGGCCCCCTTGACCTTAGGTTCGATCTGAATGCTTTATATTTACTTAACAGAAATAAAAGACTTTTGAATTTTCATACCAGAAAAACGTTTGACTGCTTTTTTCTCGAAAGAAACAGTCCCCGCTTTTTTGGCATATAGAGTATCATCTTCGCCTTGACCGACGTTTTCACCAGCATAGAACTTACTGCCGCGTTGTCGAATCAAAATCTGGCCAGCGAGGGTTTTTGCGCCACCAAAAATCTTAACGCCTAAGCGCTTTGCCTGACTATCGCGACCTAATTTAGATGTACCCTTGGCTTTTGTATGTGCCATATTGAACTCCAAACTCGTAATCCGCCAAACGGCGAAATTTATAAATATTTTTTAGAAAAAACTCACAAACGATATCTCAATTAAATCATATTTGCCCTCTGTTGTCAAGAAATAGTAAATCTTATTTACCCATGTTAATATATTCATATACGTTATGCCAAATAAATACATCGCTAATTTTTTATGAAAAATTTCGTTCACCTTCATGTTCACTCTCATTATTCTTTATTAGATGGTCTGGGAAAAATCCCCGATCTAGTTTCGCGTGCCAAAGAAATGGGTATGGATACCTTGGCGTTAACAGATCACGGCGTCATGTATGGGGCAATCGAATTTTATCAAGAATGTAAAAAACAGGACATAAAGCCAATTATCGGTGTGGAAATCTATGTTTCTCCTCGAAAAATGACCGATAAAGAACCGGGGATAGATAAAACGCCTTATCATTTAGTTCTATTAGCCCAAAACGAAGCAGGCTATTTGAACTTACTTAAAATTACAACTGCCGCTCATCTTGAAGGATATTATTACAAACCGCGTGTCGATAAAGCATATTTAAAAAAACATTCCGAAGGATTAATTGCCACAACCGCTTGTTTGGGCGGGGAAATCCCATCGCACGCTAAAAACGGCAACATAAAAGCCGCTGAAGATGCCCTTTTAGAATATTTAGAGATTTTCGACAAAGATCATTTTTATCTTGAGTTACAAGATCATCCGAAAATTCCTGAACAAAAAAAGGCCAACAAGATTTTAATTCATTTAGCCGAAAAGCATGGCATCGGACTCATTGCTACTAATGACGTTCACTATATAAATAAAGACGACGCCGAAGCTCAAGATGTTTTGCTTTGCATTCAAACCGGTAAATTCCTCTCCGATACCAACCGCATGAGCATGACTGCCGGCGGAGAATTTATTGATATTTCCTTCCGGTCACCGGAAGAAATGATTGAAACTTTTAAAGAAACGCCTGAAGCCATAACAAATACCGTTAAAATTGCCGAGAGCTGCAATTTAGAAATTGAACTAGGCAAATTTAAATTTCCACCTTTTCCCCTACCGGAAGGCGAAACTTACGAAACTTATTTAAGAAAGCTAATTGATGAAAGATTACCAAAAGTCGTCGATGTAGTCACGCCGGAAATGAAAGAGAGAATTGATTATGAGTTCGGTGTCATCAAAGATAAGGGCTATCTGGGTTATTTCTTAATTGTTCAGGATTTTTTTCACTGGGCCAAGGAACATGAAATTCCAACTAATACCAGAGGTTCGGCCGCCGGTTGTTGCGTTTCGTTTGCCTTAGGGATCACTGCACCAAAATTAAATCCGCTAGATTTCAACTTGCCGTTCGAACGTTTTTTAAACCCTTTTCGCCCATCTGCACCTGATATTGATATTGATATCGCTGACTCAGGCCGTGATGATTTGATTGCTTATGTGACGGAAAAGTATGGCGCCGACCGTGTCGCTCAAATCTGTACTTTTGGAACAATGGCGGCAAAAGCCGCGATTCGTGATGTCGCCCGTGTCTTGGGTTTCCCTTATGATTTTGGTGATTATTTAAGCAAGCTAATTCCCCTTTCGACCCAAACTCACTATATCGGCATCAAAGACTCAATAAATTTGGTTGCAGAATTAAAAAGTAAATACGAAACTGATCCAGACACCAGACGAACTCTTGATCTAGCCGCCAGACTTGAAGGCTGTGCTCGACACGCTTCGGTTCATGCCGCTGGCATCGTGATCGCTCCTGAAGAAATTACTAATTTTACGCCGCTAATGCGTGATAACAAGGGTGGCCGAATTGTCACACAGTACGAAATGCATGCTGTCGGCGAAGATGGCGTTGGCTTAATTAAAATGGACTTTTTGGGCTTAGCCAACCTTACAATTATTCAAAATGTTTTGAAAATTATTAAAAAAACTCGCAATATCGATTTGAATTTAGACGATATTCCGATTGATGATCCAAAGGCATTCGAACTTTTAGCTCGAGGCGAAACGATTGGCGTTTTTCAGCTTGAGTCTGAAGGCATGCGCAAATATATTAAAGAATTAAAGCCGACTACCATTTTCGATATTATGGCCATGGTCGCGCTTTACCGCCCTGGTCCGATGGCTTTTATTCCTGAGTATATTATGCGAAAAAGAAATCCGGCGCGTATTAAGTATTTGGATCCACGCATGGAAAAAATTCTAAAAAACTCCTTAGGTCTAATTGTTTATCAAGATGACGTTTTGATGATCGCCATCGAATTGGCAGGCTACAACTGGCAAGAAGTCGACAAATTCCGTAAAGCTATTGGTAAAAAAATCGTCAAAGAAATGTCCGCCCAAAAAGAAAAGTTTTTCTCCCAAATCATTGAGCGCGGGATGAAAGAAGAAATCGCCATCGATCTTTGGACTCAAATCGAAACTTTCGCCGGCTATGGTTTTAACAAATCACACGCTGCCAGTTATGGTTTAGTCGCCTATCAAACCGCATATTTGAAATCTCATTTCCCGTCCGAATACATGGCGGCGCTACTTACTTCAGAACAAGCAAGAGACTTAGACAAAGTCGCTTTTGCTTTACAAGAAACTAAGAGAATGAATATTGCCGTACTTCCGCCAGACGTAAATAAATCCTTTGTCGATTTCGGCGTTATTCCAGAAACTTGGGAAATTAGTTACGCTTTGGCATCAATTAAAAATGTGGGTAAACAATCCGCCGAAACTATTGTTGAAGAACGCAAAACTAATGGTTTATTTAAAGATTTTCCTGATTTCCTCCAGAGACTTGGCGGTAAAGTTCTAAATAAAAAAATTATCGAGGCCTTGGCACAAGCCGGCGCTTTAGACAGCTTAATCGAGCGTAACCGGGTTTTGGTTAATATCGATATTATTCTAAAATCCATTTCTGACCAAAACAAAGCCGCTGCCAATCAAATGGGGCTTTTCGGAGAGACAGCCTTACCTAAAGCGGAACTTCATTTGATCGATGTCCCTCCCGCCGATAAAAAACAAAAACTTACATGGGAGAAAGAGTTGTTGGGCATGTATGTTTCCGAACATCCCTTAGAAGGCTTGGAAAGATTATTGATGCAAGCCGGAACACCGATTATCACGTTAAAAGAGAAGAAGAAAGACGATCAGGTCACAATTGCCGGTATGATTACGATGGCTAAAAAGATCACCACTAAAAAAGGTGATCCGATGCTTTTTGCTCAAATCGAGGATCAAACGGGTAAAATTGAAGCCGTAGTTTTCCCAAGAGTTTTGGAAAAAGATCAGGATAAGTGGGTTGCCGATAAAATCGTGGTAGTTAAAGGACGGATTAGCGACAAAGACGGCCAGATTAATCTTATTGCTTCATCTATCAATATTTTGGATGAAGATCAAAAAATCGTCGAGACAGCAGAGCCAACCAGACTCTTAATCCATTTGAGCAAAGATGCCACGAGAGAAAAATTAGCCGAAGTCAAAGAAATTTTGGCTAACTATCCCGGCGAGTTAGCAGTCATCTTAAAGGTAGCGCAAAACGGTGGATTTACTGAAGTCCAAACTAAAGCTAAAGTCATGCGCGACTACACAATGTTGCAAAAGCTAAAAGATTTATTACCTAATGGGAAAATTATCTTTGACTAACTGTTTGACAATCTTTTAGATTCAATCTATGGTAAAATTAATTTAGTGATACTATCACAAAAAATAAGTCCATTTGGACAAAAGGAGGTTTATGGAAGAACACCACACACCATCTCAAAACAGTCTCGACCCTAAAGTTTCCGCTTTGCTTTGCTACTTAATTGGTTTTGTCGGGGGCATTGTCTTTTACGCTATTAGCAAAGATAAGTTCGTTCGCTTTCATGCCATGCAATCGATCTTTTTAAGTATAGCCGTAGCCGTAATCTTGGCTCTTCTCTTTGTGATTTCAATTGCTTTGCCTTTCATCTTTTTATTGACTTGGCTGTTTAATCTTGGCGTTTTCGCTATTTGGATTATCATGATGATCAAATCTTACAGCGGTGAAAAGTACAAGCTTCCTTTTATCGGTGATATGGCCGAAAAATACGCTTAATTTATTAGTAAAAAAAATACGAAAATTCTCCGATTCAAGAATGTTATAATGTAATCAGATTTTCGTATTTTTTTAATTTAAATTAAAAGAGTAAAAATGCAAATAAAAGTTTATTCTACTCCAACCTGTCCGTACTGCGTTCAAGCAAAGCAGTATTTCAAAAGTAGAAACATCGATTTTGAAGATATTGATGTTTCTCTTGACCATGAAAAAGCCCACGAAATGATTGACCTTTCCGGTCAAATGGGCGTGCCTGTTATCAAAATCGACAACGATGTAATCGTCGGTTTCGATAAGGCAAAGATCGACCAACATTTAAAATAATATTTTATTTTTTGAGTGCTCTCTTGCGCATTTCGGATATTTTGTTATGGACAAAATATGGGTTTTCGATGTTTTTAACCTTAATACAATCTGTATAATCGCCTTCAGTCGTTAACTCAATCGTGCCGTAATTTAATAAACTCGCCATCGGACCTTCAATCTTGTATGTCATATTGTAGATATTATCCAAATCGACCTCCTGCACGATTCGATTAAACAAAGAACCCTGATAAACGTTGATCACTCTTTGATTAGTGATAACAAAAACTGAGTTTTTATAGAGAAAGCCTCGTAAGAATCCGTACAAAATTATGATCAATCCGGCCACCGAAAGAACTATCCAGCTAGCTAAAGCCGTTTTCCAAACTAAAAAGGTGGCAACGACCGCTCCAGTTAAAATTATTAAAATCAGTCCCGCTTTAGCCAGAACCCAAGGGTGCTGATGACGTACCAAAATAATTTCCTCATCACCACGTTGATCCTCTAAATCGTAACCCTCATCATCGATTGGCTCGTCGCTTAGTTCTTCTGAGATATCGGTGATCTCTGATTTGTCTGCCATTACCCCTCCAATTAAGCTTGCTTTGTGTGCTGCTCGTTCATCTTGTCCCAATTCCAAGAACGATCTTTATTGTTTTCCATCTTATCTAAAATACTTTTTTCTATATCAATATCTAAAACACCGCATAGGTGCAAAATTCGCTGAATTGCATCACCTAGCTCTTCTTTGAACCCGTCTTTGCCATCGATATTCTTATGGCGATAGGCTTCAAATGCTTCTGATACTTCTGAATGTATCAGTGCTATTTTCTCTGCCACATTGATATCTTCCGACTTTGTTCCGAATCCTTTTTCTTTTGCTTGTTGCATTATAATTTCGGTCAAAACGCGAATCGAAATATTTTCCATTTTTTCCTTATTACCACAATTCTGTAAAGAATGGCAAAATTGTGCCTAAAATTAGTACTGCGATTACTGCAATAAAAAACGCTCGCTGGCATGATTTACTCTTGAACACTCGTCCTCCCTCTTCTCCATTGAAGAATAAGTAATACAATGATTAATATGGCCATAATTCCCAATAACCAAAATAGCGCTTGAATTTTTTCTTCCGTACCAGAAAGAACTGCCACGACCCCAAATGCGGCAGCCGCGAAATACAAGATAACAACTGCCTGACGCTGAGAAAAACCAATTGCCAATAACCTGTGATGAAGATGCATTCTATCGGCCACAAACGGCGATTTTCCGTGAGTTAAACGGCGTAAGACCACCCAAACGACATCAAGTAACGGTATGCCTAATACCAAAAAAGCAGTGGCTAGTTTTCCACCGGAAATTACCGATAACACTCCGAGCATATAACCCAGAAACATGCTGCCGGAATCCCCCATAAAAATTTTGGCCGGATTAAAATTCCAAGGTAAAAAACCAAAAACAGCGCCTGAAAATATAATCGCAAGTAGCGCTGCCGCCGGCTGGCCTAAAGATAAGCTTAAAAAGAAGATGGCGATGCCGGCTATTAAACTTACACCAGACGCTAGGCCGTCTAATCCATCTAAGAAGTTCATCGTATTAATCATTAACACAATCCAAAAAACAGTTAACAGATCGCCAAAAACCACAAAGTGATATGTATGTGTAAATAATGTTATTGGATAAACAAGGTTAGTGAGTTCAACATGTAAGCCACCAGGCAGGCGAATGTAATTCGTACTTACGCCAAACGCCACCACCATCGCCGCCGCCAAAAAATGTCCGATTAATTTTTGCCAGGGTTTCATCCCGCGTATATCGTCAACGACACCAATAACCAATAAAATCAAAATACCGAGGAGTGCTCCGAATAATTTTTTATCAAACATAAAAATATGGGCTGAGCCAAAGTTTAAACGGGTTGATACTAAATTATAGCCAATCGCCAAGCACAAAAAAGCCACCACAATCGCTACTCCACCCAATCGCGGTGTTGGCGTAGTGTGAACTTTACGAGGTGAAGGAAAATCAGCCCACCCAAATTTTTGCGCCACTTTGATTACCGAATAGGTTAAGCCGCCAGAGATTAAGGCTGCAACCACAAAAGGCGCCACATAAAGACTTGTTACCATAATTACTCAATAATTATTTCTTAATTTTTCCCCAATTTTTTTCGTACAAAACGGTTTCTGTAACTAGATCGTAATTTAAAATTTCACTTGGCGTAAACCAAATTTTGATTTCTGCTTCCGCTTCATCAGCTGAACCTGAAGCATGAACTAAGGTATGAATTGCGCGTTCAATATCGTCAGCCATTTCATAACTTTCAGTGCTGTAGTCGCCACGGATTGAGCCCATATCTGCGAGCAAAGGATTTGTTGCACCGGCGGTCTTTCTGCCTAATGCACAGGCGTGTGGACCTTCCCAGATCATCAAAATAATCGGGCGGTCAACTAAATGTTCAATCAAGCGGCGGCGAGTTCTCTTCGCTAAATCGATCGGGCCCATTCCCGGGTCGATTCCTCTGGCCTGGTAATTTTCAAGTGTCTTGGTGCCTGAAGAGACATACCACTCTTCGTCATCGGGATAGTGTTTTTCAACCTGTTCTTTTGTCGGCGCCACCATTTTACTAGCGATTAATTTCAAACCCCGTCTTTCGAATTTTGAAACGAATTCACCAATCAAATGACGCTGAATTGACTCAGGTTTTATAAAAACAAGTGTGCGTTCTTTCTGCATTTCTCTCCTCGTCAGAAATCGCTGAAGGGATGTATTTTGCGAAGGCCGGCGTCCCGAATGAAATTCGAGACAGGGCTTGGCGTGGGAGGCCGAAAGCAAAAGATATCTCGAGGCGATTTCGTTTTTTATTTAAACTTTTTTAATAAACTCATAAATTTTTCTTCGCCAACTGGCGAATTCTCAAATGGTCCAATGATCGCTAAATTCAAATTCTCCGGTTTCATAAACTCATTGGCCAAATTCTTCACATCTTCCTTGGTCACTTTCTGCGTTTGCGCTACGACTTGATCTGGATCATCGATTTTATTCCAGAACATTTCCTGCTCGGCTAAGAAATGGGCCACTGACATCGATTCTTCTAACCCTAAATATAAATGCCCCTTCATATTTTCTTTAGCCCGTGTCAATTCTTCGTCGGTTATATCTTCAGTTTTGAGTCTTTCAAACTCTTTCAAAATAACTTCGATCGCCTCTTCGATTCTTTTAATATCAACTCCGGCGCCTACATACCAGAAACCAGTGTCGATATAATCCGCCATATCTGACGAAACATAATAGCAAAGACCGCGCTTCTCCCTCACTTCAATAAACAGTCGCGAAGACATTGTTCCGCCCATTAAATTGTTCAAAACTTTCAAAATTGGACGGCGAGAATCTGTTCTTTTTATCGCCCGAAAACCCAACATAAAATGAGCCTGGTCAGTCTTCTTTTCTTCGATTTTAATCTTGGGTTCTGTTTGAGCTTCTGTTACTTTTTCTTCGACGACCGTACCCATTTTTGGTAAAGCGCCGAAAACTTTTTCAATTTTCTCATTCCAGGCTTCCCCATTACTTCCTGCTGCCACAACGACAATATTTTCCGGGTGGTAAAATTTATTTTTAAATTCAACAAACGTATTGCGATCGAATTTTGTCACAGTCCCCGGCACGCCA
>Ga0209318_1001809_pt1 | contig 12018 bp, 1 predicted proteins | sample RifGroE1_FD_183999 | JGI IMG/M metagenome (GOLD analysis project Ga0209318, IMG submission 183999) | Groundwater microbial communities from Rifle, Colorado, USA - Groundwater E1 (SPAdes) (version 2) | ecosystem: Environmental > Aquatic > Deep subsurface > Groundwater | place: Rifle, Colorado...
GTAAAAATAATCTATATTCAATTCAAAATATAAAATTATGGTTAAAAATTAATAACCCTAAATTTATTTTGGTTAGTGATAAATATATTGAAGCAAAAGAAAATTTATTATTAACAGACAGTGATGGTTATTTTTATGTAACTACTTGGAGTAAGTTATATAATCATAAATGTTATCCTAATGCTATTGATATGAGAAATCCTTATATAATATATAATTTAAAATTATGGTTAAAATTAAATAATAAACCATTTGAGTTAATTAGTGATACATATGAAGGAAATGACAAATTAATAATTTTAAAAGATGATGTTGGATATTATTATACTTGTCGTTTTGGAGATTTGCAACAAGGCAAAATGCCTGAAACATTTAGTGTAAGTAATAAATTTACTATTCAAAACATAAAATTATGGTGTAATATAAATAATATAAATTACGAAGTAATTAGTAATGAATATTTAGGAAGTGATAAGTATTTAAAATGTAGGTGTTTTATATGTAATGAAGAATTTTATATAATTTGGGACAATATAAAATCTAAAAAAGGTTGCTCTTATTGTGCAGGTAAAAAAGTTGGTCTATCTAATTGTTTAGCAATAAATAATCCAGAACTTGCTTCTGAATGGCATCCAACATTAAACGGTGATTTAACACCTTATGATGTAACCTGTGGTAATGGAGATGAAATTTGGTGGCAATGTGATAAAGGACATGAATGGCAAGCACCAATTTATAATAGGCATGGAAATAATAGTGGTTGTCCCTATTGTTCTGGATTTTACGCATCAGAAGATTATAACTTATTAAAAGATAATTCAGAATTATGTGAAGAATGGGATTATAATAAAAATGAAAAACGACCTGAAGAATACACTCCAAATAGTAGCGAATCTGTATGGTGGAAATGCGAAAAAGGACATGAATGGCCAGCAATTATTTATAGTAGAAATAAAGACAATGGTAATGGCTGTCCTTATTGTTCAGGTTTTTATCCTTCAAAAGATTATAACTTATTAAAAGATAATCCTAAATTGTGTGAGGATTGGGATTATAAAAAGAATGATAAAAGACCAGAAGATTATACACCTATGAGTGGACAAAATGTCTATTGGAAATGTAAAGAATGTGGTTATAAATGGAATGTAGCAATTAGTGATAGAAATAGAAAAGATGGAAAAGCTTCTGGTTGCTCACAATGCAGTGAATCTAAAGGAGAAAAAAGATGTAGAGAAGTATTAACTAATTTTAACATTCCAAATGGCAAGCAACATACTTTTAATGATCTTAGAGGTATTGGTGGAGGTTTACTACGATATGATATACCTGCATTTTATGATGTTAAACAAACAAAATTAAGAATGTTAATTGAATATGATGGAATTTTTCATTTTGAAAAACAATATGAAGATGATGGGTTTGAGACATTACAAATTCATGATAAATTAAAAAATGAATACTGTAAATTACATAATATAAAATTAATTAGAATTCCTTATTGGGATTTTGATAATATTGAAGAAATATTGAGAAAAGAATTAGAAATAATTTAAAATATTGCAATTTAATTTATAAAATATCTTGCATATTCTTCCTTTATCGTATAATATACATATAACAATATAAAAAAATTGGAGGGATATGTATATATAATAAAATAAAATTTTTGTATTTATTAATTTTCCCTATATTATTTTTATCTGGTTGTAATTCCAGTAATACATCTCAATCAGATATTAATAACACAAATAATACAATAAACACAATAAATGTAGTAGACAAACAAACCAACGAAAATTTAGATAATAAATTAGAAAAATTAATTGATCTTGCTTATTTTTACAAAGGGAAGGAAACAGATTTATTAAAAGGTAACATGATTAATCTTGGTGGAAATAATGGATATATAGTAATACACACACCTTCTCTTACTGTAACTTTAGATGCTTTAGATAATATTCAAAAATATCAAGATTATAATTTAGTAAATGCTAAGAATAGTTATAATAAAGTTAAAGATAAATTAACTATTTATGGTTTTCTTTATGGTAATGATATGGATTTTATAAAAAATTCTACAACAATAATTAAAATTAATAATAAAGTAATTCATCCTATTAGATGTGTAGCAGAACAATTTTCGAATACATCCAAATATTTCCCTAATCCTGCTTATATTGGTGGATGTATTTCTTATTTTAATATTGCTGATTTAGGAGATGCAAAGAATTTTCAATTTGCTATTGTTATTAATGGAAATGAAACTAAGTTTGATGTTGATTTAAATAAACTTAAGTTTAATGAATTTTAAGAGTTGGTATTTAGCCAACTCTTTTTTATTTTTAATATAAAATAGAGGAGTTGGTAAAATGCCAAATAACAACGATCTCGCTATTTACATTAAGACACTTTTAGAAAAGACAAGTATAGACACTGTAAAATCTAATGTGGATACACTAGTTGCATCATTGCAACAAAAACTAGATAAATTAAATATTAATATAAAATTTGATTCTAAATTATTTGATGGTTTAAATAGTAAAATAAATAGTACGGAAGAACAAATAAAAAAAATAAATAATCTACTTAACGAAACAATTAAAATTACAGGGAAAGATATAAGTAAACAATCATTAGTAAAGGTTAATGATACTGATGTAAAATTAATTACTAATATTAATCAAGAATTAGGTAAAACTCAAAAAATTGTACAAGAATTAACTGGTAAAAAAAATGTTATAACTACTATAACTATAGATCAAGATAAAATAAATAAATACAAACAACAACAAATTCAAGATTCAGTAAAACAATTACAACAAGAACAAAATACAAGAGAAAAAAATGAACAAAATTATATTAAATTATTAAGACAAATAGCAGAAGAAAAATTAAGATCCCATCAAATAAGTATTAAATTAATAGATCAAGAAAATGCTGAGTATTTACGTGGAATGAAAATTAGAGAATCAGAACAACAAAAATTTATTGCTAATCAAGAAAGAATAAACAAACAATTAAACACTAGAAATCAAGGTGCATTAAATTTAGGTGTTAAATTTAATAATTTATCTCCAGATCAAACACAAGTTTTAGATAGATTATTAATAAGATACAAAGAAATAATTAAAGAATTTCAAAATAAAAATATATCTGGTCAATTAGTATCAGATAGAGATTTATTAAAACTCAGCAATTTAGAAAATACTATAAAAAGGATATATGATCAAACTAGAAATTCTAGTAAAGATACAAAAGGGTTTAATTTTCAACAATATGAACAATTTAATAATTTAAGTAGTAAAATTAATAACGCAAAAAATTCACAAGAATATTTAAATAAATCAATTTTAGAAGGGTATACATTATTAAGGCGTTCCGTACAAGAAACAGATAACTATATAAGAGTAACACAAAGTTTAAGACAAGGTTCAATATTTAAAGATATTGGTGTTTATATAGATAAAAACACTGGTAGCATGTATAAATTTAATGAATCGTTACGTGATAGCACTACTAGAGCATGGGGAGTTGCAGGGGCACTACATGAGGCCTTCGGAAAAATGGGACTCTGGTTGGTCACTGGGAATTTGCTATTCGGAACATTAAATAATTTTCGTACAGGACTAGTTGATGTTGAAACAGGTATTCGTGGAGTAGCAACTACATTAACAGAATTAACACATAGTCAAGAAGCAATGAATAAAGCAAGTCAAGATTTTTTAGGAATAACACAAAAATACGGTACTGATATAAATGAAACATTTACTGCTGCTAAAACTTGGGGTCGTTTATATAAAGATTTAGCCACTGTTGAAAATTTAGTTGCAAATTCGAGTATGTTAGCTGTAGTTGATAATTTAAGATTAGATGAATCTGTTAGAGGTTTAGAATCAACTATGGTTCAGTATAAATTTAGCATAAATAGTGCAGCAGAAGCACAAGCAGCAAGTAGTAAAATTATGGATAGTTGGACAAATTTGGCACATAATGCTTTGGTTACGGCAAAAGATCTAGCGGAGGCCAATGAACGTGCAGGAAGTGCTGCTTATCAAGCTGGTGTAAGTTTCGATCAGTTCCAAGGGATTCTGTCAGCTGCAACACGATCCAGCGGTTTATCCGGGGGAAATTTGGGTAATATGTTAAAAACTGTATTTGCTACTATATCCTCTGGTGCTCCTAAAGCAGTTAAAGAAATGGAACAATTAGGAATTGCTACAAAAGATGCAGTAGGAAATGCAAGATCAGCATATGATTTAATTTTAGATTTATCATTAAAGACGGATAAAGAATCAACATCAAAAATAGATGTTAACCAAGCCATACTTGCTATGGCGGGTGGAAAGATGCAGTACTCAAAATTTGCTAGTATTGTTGGTGGATTTGACGAAATTATTAAAAATACGGCAATCTCAATTAATTCTCAAGGTGTAACTGCTAAAATGGCATCTATCCAAATAGATACATTAGGTAGAAAATTACAACAATTAGAAAATATTTTTATTAGTACAACATCATCAATGGGTGATAATGGACTTAGAGAATCATTAAAAACTTTTGTCGATTTAATAAGTCAATTTGTATTAGGTATGCAAAATATAAATTCTACAGCACTTACTGCTGGATTAGCGTTTGTTGGGTTAACTGTGGCATTTACCATTGCTACATCAATTATAAGTAAAATTGTTCCATTAGCTGAATTATTAGTTGTAGGTTTTGGTAATCTAAAAATTGCATTATTTGGAAGTACAGTTGCAACACAAGCAAATGCTGTTGCTAATGCAGAATTAACTGCTTCACAAGCTGCACAAAGATTAGCATCAATAGCTTCTGGTAGTGCTATAGCTGGAGAAACCGTAGCAAAAGAAGTTAATGTAATAGCAACTAATGCTGCTTCAGCGGCAAATATGAGATTAGCAACAATTACTGCATTCGCAACAGCAGGTATTTCAGTATTATTAGGTGGTCTTGCAGTATGGGCAATGAGTGCAGGGAAAGCAGAAAAAGCACAAAGAGATGCAAATCAAGCATTAGAAGATTCAACTGCATATGCAATCCAAACAAAAGAACGTATACAAAGTCAAACAGATTTTACTGATAATTTAATAAAAAAATCAGAAGAATTAACTAAAACATTAAATAATCAAAATATATCAAATGAAGAAAAAGCAAAAACACAAGAACATTTAAAAGCAATCGGTGAAACAATAATATCATTATATGGCGATGAAGCAAAAAGTATTAATTTTATAGATGGTTTAAATCAGCAAGAAATTGAAACTATAAAAGAATTAATAAAACAGAAACAAAAAGAAGCAGAAGAGACTACAAATGCTCAAATTAAAAAAACTCAATCAACAATAAAAGAAACAAATAGTAGATTGATTGAAATAGATAAAGAAATAGAAGCAGAAAAAAAATTATTAAAAGCAAAAAATCCAGATGGAAACAATGGTACTCCTTATTATGGTAGAGTAGGTGTACCAAAAAATATATCTGATGCCAATGATAATCAGGGACATATTGATAAATTAGAAGAAGAAAAATTAGAAAAACAAAAAAAATTACTTAATGATACTTCTAGTTTAAAAAATCTTCAATCAGAAGCAACTAATAAACAAGTAGATGCAGAAAGAAATTATATCACTGAATTACAAAATACTATTGAAACAGTACAAGATTTAAATGATGCTGTAAAAGACTATAATGATAATGGAGAATTATCTGCTGATACTATACTTAAATTAGTTTCAGATAATAAAGAATTGCAATCTGCTTTATATACGGAAAATGGTATATTAAAATTAAATATGACAGCAGTTGCAAATTTAGCAAAAGAAAAAGATAAAGAATTTAAAAATAATTTAAAAAATGAAAAAATAGCATTAGAAACATTAAAAACCAATTCAGTAGAAAAATTAAAAAAATATAATATAGAAATAGATAAAATTAAAGATTTGAATGCAGAAAAACAAAAATCTTTAAAACATGATATGTTGAGTGGTATTGTTGGTCAATATTCATGGAGAATAGAAGCAGAAAAACAGAATTTGATTAAAGCAAGAAATTCTAATGATTTAGTTGGGATGGGTTTATCATCAATAAATATAGATAAGTTAGAGAAAGAAGAAGGAAGTAAATTAAGTGAGTTTTCTAAGAATTTTGATGAAGAAATAGGCAAAGCAATAGATGATTATAACAAAGCGATAAAAGGTATAAATGAAATTGATCAAATTAGTGGTGTAGATACTACTAAAATAACTAAGGATAGTAATGAAACAACCAATGCAAAATCAGCAGAAGCATTAGCATGGGAAAAAACAACAAACGAAATAAAAAAATATAGCAATGAAATAACTAAATTAGAATCAATCTCAGATAACGCAGTAAAAGGTTCACAAGAACGTAGAGATGCTATTCATGCAGAATCCGAAGAAAGAAGAAAAGCAATAGCATATCTTAAAGGGCAAAGTGAAGAGTATGGTAAATTAATAACTACTTCATCTAATTTCTCAACAATTAATGGCAAATTGCCAAATCCAATTCCAGGCAAAGAATTAAAAGATTCCTTTGGAGCACCTAGAGATGGTGGTTCTCGTAAGCATGAAGGAATTGATATATTTGCTGATAGAGGTACTGAAATACATTCAACCACATCTGGCAAAGTATTAAGTGCTGGAAATACTGGTACTAAAGGTGGTTGGGGTGTAACTATCTCTGACCCTCAAGGTAATACTCACTACTATGCACACATGAATACTAATCCTAGTGAAATACTAGGTATAGGTCAAGAAATATTAGCAGGTCAAACAATTGGGTATGTTGGAGATAGTGGTAATGCAAAAGGTGGAGCAACACATTTACATTATGGAATAAAAAATTCTAATAATAAAGCAGTTAATCCTTATGATTTATTGACAAATGATGTAAGTACACAAAAATCTACAACAGTTAATGTATCACGTTCTGCTATAGATAAATATGGTATATCTCCTGAAATAGTTGATACTGTTTTGTCTCTTGCACAAAAACATAATGTTGATCCCGCATTAATACTTGCTATTGGAGAACAAGAAACAAATTGGGGTAAATCTGGAGATGGTAAAAAAGGCATGTATCTTGGCTATGGATCATATGATTCAGGTTCAGATTATAGTCAAGCAGGGTTAGAAAATCAAGTAGAAAAAGCAATTAAAAAAATGAGTGCTTGGGGTATGACTCCAGGTAATGTTAATTTTGATAAATTAAATCAAGGTAATAATGGTAATTTACCTACTGGAATATATGCTACAGATAAGAATTGGCAGAATAACGTATGGAATTTACATAAAGAATTTTCTAATGGTCAAATGACAACTTTATCTTCTAAATCAGAATTAAACATAGAAAAAATTAACGAAGATCGTATAAAACATCAAGAAGAAATTAATGCAGAAATATTAAAATTAGAAAAAGAAAATATTGATGCTTCTAAAGAATGGTACGAAGATTTGTGGAGTGAATCTGCAAATGTAATTAAAATATTAGAAGATAAAAATAATCTATCTAAATCAATTGCTGATAATATGTCTAAAACTTCATACGCATATAAAAATGAGGTACAAGTACAAAGAAATAATAGTGCTAAAGTACAGACACAATTAGAAGCAGAATTAGCACAAACAGAGCAAGCAATTTCTAATATTCAACAAGCAATATCAGAAAAAAAATGGTACGATAAAGATTATTTAGCTAAATTAATAGAAAAAAGAGACTATTTATTACCTACTCAAATTGCTGAAGCAAAAAGTAATGTTAATTCTAAAGATAATGAATTATTACAATTTGGCATAGATCAAAATGATCAAAGAATAAAAGAATATAATAATGCAATTGATTTGTCTAAATCAAAAATGGAATCACTAATACAAACTTCTGCAAACTATAGAAATGAATTGGCAATACAAAATACCGCATTGCAACAAGAATTAATATTAAAAAAGGCAAATATTGATTTAATACAAAATGAAATAGACAATGGTAAATTATCTGGATTACAATTAGATGAAGCAAAACAACGATTAGAAGATTATAAAAAAGAATACATCGATCTAAACAATACCATTTCCTCTAATTCTCTATCAATAATACAATCTCAATTTGATGCATTTGATAAGCAATTAACTCCATTAAACAATAAATTATCTAATCTTAAATATAATTTTGATTTGCTCTCTGGTACTGATTTTAATACAAAATTAACACTAATAAACAATCAAATTTCTGCATCTAGTAAATTAACTAAACAATATACTGATGAAATAGAAAAATTATCTAATATTCATACTACAGATGCAAAAAAAGCACAAATGTATGCAGATAGAATTATTTATCTTAAAAATGCAGTAAAAGAAAACACTAAGGCAAATGCAGAATATCAGAAGCAATTAGATAAAATTAAATTAGATAAACTTGCCTCTCAAACAGATGAAGCAATGCAAGAAATAAACAATCAAATTGAAGCAGTTGAACATAATATTGATATGCTTAGTGGAGGTTCTGTTTCAGGTATTGAATTAACAACCGCATTCACTGTTGATAAAGAAAGTTTAGCAAAATCTAAAGCACAATTATCAGATGAGCAAAAATATGGTTTAGATATTGAAGAAGAATATCAAAATGATAAACTAGATATAGAAAAAACTATTGGCGATCAAATGATTGAACAGCAAAAAGAACAGCAAAGTTTAGAACAACAACAATTAACTACTCATTTAGATACCATGAAGAATCTATTTTTAGATTATCAAAATTTCTTATCTAATATTAATATCATATTGAATAATGGGAATTTAACAAATGAACAAAAAATGTCAGACGTTAATAGACTCATAGAATCGGAAAATGGCAATCAAGAAGAGAGAAAAAAAATATATGATCAATTTAATTCTGATATTATCACTATGCAAAAAGATAATCAGAGTGAACAATTAAATATTACTGATGAAAATTTAAAAATTACTAATGATGAAATCATAAATAATTTTAATGATCAAGAAATTATTTATCAAGATGAGATGAATAATATTCTTGAAATAACCAAATCAGGATTCAATAAAATTGCAGATGCAGTAAAAGATATTATTAGTAGCATTAGAGTTAAAAGTTCATCTAGTAGTGAAGATAATAATGATAGTGGTGGAAGTTGGAATAATTATGGTGAAAAAGTATATGCTTCTGGAACTAATTTTCATCCTGGTGGGCCAGCTGTAATTGATGATGGAACAGGAAATGAAATTATTATTGAACCAAATAAAGCACCATATATGTACAAAAACAAAGGAAGCAAATTAACTAATTTACCAAAAGGTACAAAAGTAATTCCTAACAAAGAAACTGAAGAAATACTTGCTGGTAATAAAATTATCCCTATTCCTGGTTATGCTAGTGGTGTAGGAAATATGACTTTAGAAGAAAAGTCATTATTTCAATATAGTTTAAATATAGAATTAATAAATAAAGCAATAGAAACGGCAAGTGCAAATGTTGATAAATGGATAAAAGAAAGAGAAGGACATAAAAATGGTTCAGATTTATACAATGAAGCAAATGCAGAAGCCAAAAAATATTATGATTTAGTATTATCTTATGAAACTAAATTAAAATCAACAATTAAAGAAAGATATGATTATGAATTTAGTTTAATAGATAAGCAAATTGAAGAAACTAGAAAATTATATAATATTGATAAAAATTTATTTGACTTAGATATTCTTAATTCTACTTCTCCTGATAATTATATTGCTAAACTAGAAAAAGTAGAAAATGCTTTAACAGGTGTATTAGAAGTTGGAAAGGAATTAAAAGATGCACTTGTAATAGATGGTGAATCAACTTTAATAACTTCACTAGATAATGCTAAAGCAAAATATGGAGTGGATTCTAAAGAATATAAAGAAGCAAATAAAAATTTAGAAGATTATATAGCGAATAGAAAAATACTGGAAGATAATAAAGCAAATGTTACTATAGCAAATACTGATTTATCTAAATACAAAGAGTTAGAAAAAGATAATCAAACAGCTATAGATAACAAAAAAACTAATGATAATTTATTAAAATCCATAAATAAAGGAAAGAAAATAGATGAACTTACTAAATTTGGTAATGTAAAAGATTTAACTATAGTTAATGATGCCATTAGAACTTATAATAATGCATTAAGTAATGGTAATAAAGAATCAATAAATGAAGCAAAAAATAATTTAAAAATATTGCAAAAAGAATATAAAGATATATTTGCTTTTGATGTTAGCAATACTAAAGACAATATGAATATGTTTTCAGGTACAGATGGAAATTATTCATATGAGGATGATAGTAAATCACTTAAACAAAAAGTAACTGATTATATAAAGTTACAAGATAAATTAGCAAAAACAGATAAAGTAAAAGATCCTGATAAATGGAATGAGTATAATGAAGAGTTACAAAGCAATTCATCATTAGTAAAAGTATTAGCAAGAGATTATTCTGATTTACAAGATAAATTAGTAGGTTTAGATAAAACATCTACTGCTTATAAAGAAACTAATGAGAAAATTAAAAACTTCTTCACAGATTGGTCAATTGCTGATAATTTTGCTGAACAAGGTGATGCGTTAGATAGTATTGCACAAAAAAATGCAAAATTAAATGGCCTTATTGCTCAAAGAGATGCGATATTTGATAAATCTAGTACTGAATGGCAAAAAATTAATGATGAAATAACTAAATTAACTCAAGACATAGAAGATAATCAAAATAAAATTATTGAATTGTCTAATACTTACGCAGATATTAAACTATCACAATTAGATAATCCAATTAGCAATCTAAATAATAATATTTCATTATTGGGTGATATAAACACTGATGAAGAATATGCACAATTAGATAAATACACCAACGATATTAAGGATTATCTCTTTACTAAAAAATATACGTTACAAAATGAGATAGACAAATGGAATGCTGTATTAATTGATCCTAATTCAACTGAAGAACAAAAAATATCTGCTGGTACATTAGTTTCTAAATTTACTGATGCTATGCAAGATGTTGATTTAGAAATAGTTTCTACAAAAAATAAATTAGAAAACATCATATCAGAAAAGGCGATTAGAAATTTTGATGATTCTATTAAAAAATTTAAAACAGAATTAAATGATCTTGATTTTGCAGGAAGTTTAATAGATGAAGATGATGTTGAAGGAAAACTAAAAAATACATTATCAAAAGCAACTGCAACTCTAAGTGAAATTAATACAATAAAAGATAAGATAAAAAATATTGATATTGATAATCCTGGTTTAAGTGATGAAAAAAGAAATGAATTATTGGAACAATGGAATTCAGATTTGCAAGAATCTGTAACAAGTTTCTATAATTTAAATCAGGAAGCAGAACAAATTAATTTTGACAAAGCAATAGATGGATTAAATGAGTTAAAAGATGTTGCTAGTAAATATCATGATGAACAGATTAAAAATTTAGATGATGAATTAGATGCATATAATAAAAATGTTGAAGCTAAACTTAAATCATTAGATACATCTAATAATACGGAAGATTATGATAAGGAATTACTAAAAAAACAAAAAGAACGTAATGATTTACAAAAAGAAATAGATAAGACATTATTGGATAATAGTTATGAAGCAAAGTCTAAAAGAAATGACTTAACTAAAGAGTTAAATGATAAAGATATTGAGATAGAAGAATTTAAATTAGATAGAAGTAGAGATTTACAGAAGCAAGCGATTAATGATCAAAAGGATTCATTTAACGATGATATAGAATTAAAAAAAATTAATTTAGACGATGCTTGGACACTAGAATCAGAAAAATGGGATAAAATAATTGAATCTGTGACAAATGGTACTGCTACTTTTGATGAAATAACTAATACTTGGTATAATAATACAACAGCAGGATTAGTTAAATTTGATACTGAAGTAACAACATATGTTAATGATATTACAACTGCATTTGAAAGTA
>Ga0209318_1001812_pt1 | contig 11974 bp, 12 predicted proteins | sample RifGroE1_FD_183999 | JGI IMG/M metagenome (GOLD analysis project Ga0209318, IMG submission 183999) | Groundwater microbial communities from Rifle, Colorado, USA - Groundwater E1 (SPAdes) (version 2) | ecosystem: Environmental > Aquatic > Deep subsurface > Groundwater | place: Rifle, Colorado...
CCCGGCGCCCGGGCAGAAGCGATCATGAACGGGCATAAGTATGCTTTCGGGGGCAATATCCCGATCTGCATCGGCGAGTCCAGAAAATATTTTGACCAGGTACTGAGAGACGTGACCATTTCAGCCACCGGTGCGACCTGTCGGGCGTGGGGGGCGTATTGCCTTGTCCGGATAGGCGGCGGTATCTCGTGGGCAAAGTATCGTAAGGTAGGCCCTATAGCCTTCAACAAAAATTCCTTGGGTCTCCCTGGGTACTGAGGGCATAGATCGGATGAGAGATTTCAGGACAGAGAGGATGTACTTTACAGAGACGACGAGAAAGGGGAAATGAATGGTTGAGACGAGCGGGTTCTTGGCACTTGCCGCTGTGATCGGAGTTATCATCGGGTGGGCCGTTTCATTGATCGGTCTGGGGAGAAAGATGGAAAAGGAACGGTTGAAAATCGATAGTAGCCACGAGAAGATAGATAAGCAGAACGAAAAAATTGCTGCACTCGAAAAGAAACTCGAAGATATAAACACCGCCAAGGCTGCTATTTCCCGTATCGACTCCGACATCGGAGCCCACGCCAGTGACATCGCTGAGCTAAGAGCGGTAGTCAAGGACATTCTCAATCTCTTCAAACTCGCCGATGGTGAGCCCAGGTTTATCACCCGCCCCGCCTGCCTGGGGATGCAGCAGAATTGCCACGAGCTCTCTACTGAGCGCGACATCGCCAGCAAGGTGCGTTTTGGTAACTTGGAGAGATCGATCGCCGAACTGAGAGATGCCCAGGAAAGTAACCTGGCGCTACTCATCAACGAAATTCGCAAGGTGCAGGCATGATCCTCAAAGACGGCAGTGAAACCAGAGACCCGCGTTGTGGTCTGATTTTCCAGCCCGACCCTACCGCTCCGCATCTTCTCTCCATGGCGGCGCCGGACGGAGGCATCGACCTCAGTCAGCGGGAGTTGATCAGCAAGTACCGGGTCAAAAAATTCGGTGCACCGCTGCTCAACCAGGGGGGGTGGAGTGCCTGCGGTGGGTTTGGCTTTGCTGCCTTCATGGAGCATGAGCCAAACATCGCTACCTACGGCGATGAGTGGGCGCTCGAGTTCTATTTCCGAGCGCAGGACAACGACATCTGGCCAGGGTCCGAGCGGCCCGGGTCCAAGCCCCTCAGCTACGGCACCTCGATCGCTGCCGTCCTGCAGACTGCCAAGCAGGAGGGACTGATCACCGAGCATTGCCGAGCCTACTCGATCGACGAGGTCATCCGCGGCATTGACTACTATGGTAGCGCCATCCTCGGCCTTGACTGGACCGAAGGGATGATGAACCCCCGGAAAAAGGACGGGCTGTGTGTGCCGACCGGTGAGAGTGTCGGAGGCCACTGTACGGCCTGCACCTTCATCAACCGGCATCGGAACATCATCGGTGGGCCGAACTCCTGGCCATACTGGAACGAAATAACACACGGCTACTGGGTGATGGATCTTGATGACTTTGCTGAGGTCCTGCGTCGCGGTGAGTGCGCGTTCGCAAGGAAGGCGGTATGAGCAGGTCAGAGCGGTTTTATGATGCCTTTCATATCATGCAACAACGCGAAGGTCGGAACATCCGCACCAATGATCCGGTCGACCCTGGGGGGGACACCTTCTCAGGCATCTCCCGAGAGAACTGGCCGGACTGGATAGGTTGGCAGCTGCTTGATCAGTCTGAGGGTAGGGTTACTCCTGCAATTGTCCAGGCGGTGGAGCATTTTTATTACACCCAGTTCTGGGGACGGATCCAGGGGGATGCCTTGGCCGAGATCTCTCCGGAGGTTGCCACTGAGGTCTTCGACACCTCGGTGAACTTCGGCTGCACCAGAGGGGTGCAGTTCCTGCAGGAGAGCTTGTCGCTGCTCAACCTCAACAGGAAACTTTATCCGGACCTCGTGCTCGATGGTCAGGTCGGTTGGAAGACTCTGGAAACCCTGCGGCTTTACTGCGTGTCACGGCCTCCGAAGCCTGATGTGTCAATCCCCCGGCTGCTAAGGGTGATGAACTGCCTGCAGGGGATGCACTACATACAGCAGATGCGCAAGTACCCGGCTAAGGAGAAGTACCGCGGCTGGTTCGACAGGATCTGAGATGGCAGACCAACTCGACCATGCAGGAGAACTTGAGATGCTGTTCCGCAACCAGGCCATAGCAGCCGCCAGGCAGATCAACAGTGGAGAGTCCCGCAGCCACTGCCTGGACTGCGAGGAACCCATCCCGGAGAAACGTCGACAGTACATATCAGGTTGTTTCTGTGTCTCCTGCGCCCAGGAGAGGGAGTCAGGAAAAATTCAATATTGAGGTGCATCATGGCATTGGAAGAAGGCAAGAGAGCACGGCTGAAACAGCCGATCGTCGAGGGGGTTGTGGTCGACGTGCAGTACAACAAGCAGGAGCGATGCCTTGAGCATTGCCTTGAGTGGACTACGGACGTCAATAATGATGGAGTGCCGGAGATCCATCGGCGCTGGTTTCTGGAAGATGAATTAGAAGAGGTAGCATAATGACCGAAACTAAAATTGAAAGATCTCAAGGGGCATCTATCCAGGGCGCAAGCATTGGCAGAAATACCCAGGCTATAGAGGAATCCAAAGCAATTGGCAGGTACGGTGTCGAGTGCGTCGGACCAGTCGAGGCGTACCGGCAGAGTTATATCCTGCTGCGTGACAGGATTCTTTCCTTCAGGCAGATGGGTAAGGTGCGGAAATTCTTGCAGAGAGCAAACATTGCTCGAACCTTGTCCGAGTTCGCTGCGATCCCGCTGGAAGTGAAGTGGACCGAGGTGTTCGACAACCTCGTCACCACTGCCGGCAAGAACGACATGCTCGACAAGTATCTTGCTGGATCATCCTACACTGCTGCATGGTATATTGGTTTGATCGGTTCTACCAGTTACACTACTGGTGCAGCTGTTACTGATACGATGGCCTCGCATGGCGGCTGGGCTGAAGATGTTGAATATTCACAGGCAGCCAGAGTAACGACCGCATGGAGTGCAGCAGCAGCAGGCAGCAAGGCTCTCTCTGCAGCTTGTGTATATTCAATCAATGGAGATGGCACGACAATAAAAGGTTGTTTTCTTAACTCGGTGTCTACCAAGTCAGGCACCACCGGCACCTTGTTCTCGGCTGGATTGTTCACGGGCGGGGATAAGATTCTTGCCAATGGCGATACGCTGAACGTCAGTTACACCGCCACCTTGACCTAATCACCATGGGAGTTGCTCCGTCTTTCAGAAGTTTTGGTGATTTCACGATAGGTACAGGAGCTATATCGGTCCCTGTACCTGCGCTGTATTCAACCGGGGACATCCTTGTCCTGCTGGTGAATACCGCCAACGAGGCTGTCACTGCTCCCGAAGGCTGGACGCAGGTTGCTAATTCACCACAAGGTACTGGGACGGCAGGTAGTGCTGGCGCAGTCGGGATACAGGCATTCTGGAAGGTGTCGGCGGCATCCGAGTCGGCAGTCTCCATAGGGGACGCGGGCAGTTATACCGCAGGGCAGATGCTTAGTTGTTACAATGTAGATCAGTCATCACCTGTCAACATTACAGCCGGGGCCGTCCAGGCAACTGCGGCAACGGCATGGTCCTGCCCAGCCGTCACGACCACTATCCCTAATTGTCTCGTTCTGGTCTGTATTGGGAACGACAGGGATGCCAGTACTGTAAATACCTTACTCTCAATGTGGGACAGCCCCACGCTTTACCCGCTGAACGAAAGGATTGACCAAACCGGAAGTTCTGGGACTGGGGGTGGGTTCGGGGTAGCTGAAGGTGTCAAGGCAACCGCTGGAGATACCGGTGATACGTCAGTTACCAGTGCGACCGCAGTCACCGCTGCATTTCTTACCATCGCCCTGTCACCAATTACTAATTATTTCGCGGGAAGAGCAGAGACTGCTGCGGCAAGTGAAGAGCAACATATTGTGACGGCTCCGGTAGATGCCGACGGATCTGACTCAGCAACGGCAGCAGAGACAACGGCAGCTGGTATCCACAAAGACGGCGAAGAAGAAGAGTCTCTTGCGCCAGCCGACGACATTGACGGGCGCATCCCTTACATGCCCACAGATGGCGTTGCTGAGTCTGCGGCAGTTTCCGAGATTTCCACAACAGGATGGAGGCCAGTCTCAACCGGAGCGGCTGTAACTCTTCCATTTGCCTCAGCCACATCAACATTCTCTACTACCGTGACAGTTCCTGCCGAGACGACTTTGGTCTTGGCTTATATGATGTGCTATAACTGGGAGTCCCTGCCCCCGGCTAATCTGAACGAGCCGACGCTGGATGGTAAGGCATTCTCGTCTATTGGGTACAGTCCCGGCAAGCCGTATAAGTTCGAGAATTACAAATTATTGAAAGATCCTACTATCGGATCTCAGACTCTGGCTTGGAACAGTGGAGGATCGCAATATGTTGGCGGCATCGTCCTGCTGTTCTATAAGGATGCGGATGGGGCGAATCCGGTACTTTATACGAAGTTCGACGCAGCAAAGTTTACAGCTGATCCGGCTATCTTGTCGGGACTTACCTACGATGCGATGGGGTTAACTATCGGTTTTGCCTTGGCTGACATTGACTCATTGGATTGGGAAACCTACACCTACGACAATCAGACTCAGATCGCTGTCCTTGATAATTACGGGGTTTCAGAGTGTTCCTGTGTGCTGGTGGAAAAAACTCTGTCCCCTGACAGGATATGGGTCGGGAACGAGAACGAGAGGATATACCTGTCCGCCCTTACTTTGCGAGGGGACATGGACGGTGGAGCCTCTTACGATGCAGACCAGACCGACAGCACTGCAACTGGGCACTCGCAGTCAGCCACCAACCCTGGTGCATTCGTTGTTGAGCCGGTAGATATCCTCGCCATTGAGGGGCCGTATGCGACGATCAATAGAACCGCCCCGCTCGTCATAACCCCGGAGACGCAGGTAAATTTCGGCCACACAATAAACATTCCAGCAGGGACAGAGGTTATCGTACTGTTCTGCACGGCGTTTTCTCCTTATGCTTTCTCTGATTGGGCGTATAGTCCAACTCTAAGGACGTTCTTTTACCTGAATGGGGAGCCGTTCACGCAACGCATGGCCACCTATTACGATACGACCAATCTGGCGGCGTTGGCAGCGTATGTGTTTGTCAATCCACCGCCTGGGGAACAGACGCTGAGTTGGGATTGTTATCTGGAAAATACCTCGGCGTATTCGATGTTCGTGCTGAATTTCCTAAAGAACGTCGATATCATTACCGACCCGGTAGTCAGCGTGGCCAGAAATACTTTCGGAAGCACTTACGATTCCTATATTCGCCCATACGATCTTACTCATTCTCCTGGTGATATTCTTATTGGAATGATTTGCAGCGATGTCGCGTTCGCGGATACGGCAGACCAGCCACCCATGGCGGCGTACCCGCCTCCTCCTTCGACACTGGTGCAGTATGCCAAGGTTGCCCAAGGAGGGAGCGGCAGTTGGGGGGGTTGGCACGGAGTTGTCGGGATATCAATGGGACCAGAGACGGATTTCGGTATTCTTCGACAGGAAGGGCAACGGCCACCGGTAGCGGTTGCCTTGTGTCTGCGCTGCAAGAATGTCCCGGAATGGATAGACACCCTGCTCAATGATGTGTCGATACCAGAGACTGCAGGGGTTACCGATCATCCACAGGTTTATGAGTTGTATGATGCCGACGTTGAAAATACACTTTTGCCGGTCGTGATTGACGGCTCGTATGTAGATATTCCCGGCGGGATAGTTAATACGCCACGCGCCGGATGCCACGCCTACCTGATCAGGAACAATCCATCATCTGTAGGGATCACTATTGAACCAGGGGTGAACCTCTTCGTTGCTATCTTTTCCTCACACTGGAGTAACGCTGATACCTGGCTTGGTCCGGGTGATTACACGCTGACCCTGAATGGTGTTGCCGCCACACATTACACCATGCTTGACTCTTCGGATAGAGCGATAACCGTAGCTTACGTCAAGAACCCGACATCTGGGACATTGGTTATCGGCATAGCCAACCCTCACTACGGCAACGATGTAGATGAGCGCGATTCGGATTTGTTCGTCGCCTTTCAGGTTAAACATGCGGATATTTCGGGGGATCCGATCAGGGGACTGTCAGGAACAACGGCAGGATTTTTGAATGACACCACCATCTCAGATATCGACTATGTTCTCGGAGACATGGTGGTCGGGGTTCTTTCTACAAATGACTATTACTCTACTCCAGAGATAGGGCCATACCCTAGGATCGCCTTGGCATCCGATTACTTTTACGACACCGTTCCGCCTTACGCCGATTGGGAACAGGTCTTGTCGATCGGCTGTACTCGGATAGGTGGTGATTCAAGCATTTTTCTGAACAACATCAATCAAGCGGAACTGTATGCGTTCGCCCTGGTGATCAAGTGCGGCGGGGACCTTATTGGTGACACACTGAATGACACCGTCGACGTTTCCCTGGCAGCAGAGGAAGCAGCTGCAGGGTCGCTCGCTTTCGATGGGGACTTTGTTTTTTCTCTGGCTGCGGAAGAGGCTACCCAGGCTACCCTCGCTTTTCTTGGAGATACTACCGATTCTGCAGCAGTCGCTGAGGCACTGGCAGGGGAAGCAGCTACGTCAAGGGCTAGAGCAGACTCTCTTGCTGTTTCCACTGTCGTGGGCACTGACGTCCCAGAGACAGCTGACGGGGCGGATAGTGCCTCTGTCAGTGAAAGCATGTCCAGCACCCGGGAAGCCAGCGGCATGGGCTACGCTTGGGCAATAGCCAGGGCAACCCAGAATGGTTGGAAAGTAGCCGACTGCTTGTGGAGCGACACGCTTGCTATCGAGGAAGTCACCGTAGCAGAACAGGGAACTCCAGCAGATCTGGCAGACGCACTGACTATCACCGATGTGGTGACAGCTTACACTGAGGCCGGCGCCCTGATGGCTGAACTCATGTCTATCGCCGAGGCTTCCAGTGTGACACAGGTCCTCGGAGGGAGCGCCTCCGAAACCATGCAGGTTGTCGCGCAGGCAACCACCACAGCGGAGATGTACTCGGCTGCAGTTGAGTCAGTAATACTCCTTGACCAGTGGCTTGCAGAAGCTCTCAGACGGGAGATAAAGAAGTTCGTGGCCGGTGGGCGAGTGACCAGCTTCCTGCATCGTCTGGTGGACTTGTCGCAGTTCATGGTAGATAAGAAGATGCTGGAGTTCGACTGTGTGCCGGCGGCGCGGGAAATCCTCGAGCAGGAGAGATTCACTGATTACGCTCCGGATCAGCCCAGGTCTGAGGTGTTCACCACCTCGAAGGTACAGGTAGAATTTCATTGTCCAAAAAATGTACAATTCACAGCAGAGCTTGTCCCGGTAGTATTTTACTGCGCCGGGGTGAAGGCCTCCGGCGAGACCCCAACCAAGAAGGATTTTGAGGTGTAATATGGATGCGTTTGAGAAACAGCCTTACGAGGAGTTCACCGTCAGCACCGACTTTTCCCGCAACTTTGCAACCGGGGAGACAGCGGCCAGCCAGACCGTTACTGCGGTCGACAAGGACGGGGCGACGGTCACGACCACGGTCACCGACCAGACCACGGTTGCCAACGATGGCGGCAGCAAGGTGAGTGTTCTGGTCAAGGCCGGCACCGTCGCAGCGAGCCCCTACCGGCTGACCTTTCGGTGTGTCACTTCGACCGGACATAAGTGGGAGCATGACATCCAGATGAATGTTAGAGAAATATACTAGCATAATATGGTAACTTTCTGATACAGTAAACCGGAGGAGGGGGAAATGGCTACTGAGGAACGAATCAAGCAACTACTCGATTGTGCAGTCAAGGCACCTGTCAAGGACGCGGCCGGGGTCTACATTCCCGGCGGGATGGACGCGACGGTCAGGGCCAAGGCAATCGCCGACTGTCTAAAAATTGTACAGGACGAGAAGATGAAGAATACTGAATGGCCTCCGGGGTGTATCCTTGGCTGATATCGATTTCAAGTTCACCGCGTCGCCGACCGTCTCGAAGTTCATGCGGTCGAACGCCTTCCATCGAGCGATCATGGGGCCGATCGGCTCCGGCAAGAGTGCGGCCTGCTGCGTCGAGATCCTGCGCCGGTGCCTGGAGGTGCCGATCTGGAACAAAGGCAAGCGGGCCTCGAGGTGGGCGATAATTCGGAATACCAATAAGCAGTTGCGAGACACGACCCTCAAGACGTGGATGCACTGGATGAAGGACTTCGGCACCTGGCACGATACCAAGATGCTGTTCCGGCTGAACTTCGGTGAGGTCGATGCGGAGATAATGTTCCTCCCTCTCGATACCGAAGACGATGTAGGAAGGGTTCTCAGTTTGGAGCTAACAGGCGCATTTATTAACGAATTTCGGGAAGTACCTGTTGCTCTTTACTCCTCGATTAAAGGCAGACTTCGGCGCTACCCAAACCCGGTCGAAGTCCCGGGAACATGGTATGGCCTGATAATGGACTCCAACCCGCCGGAGATCGACAGTGCTGCTTATAAGATGATGGAGCATCTTCCTCAGGAAGAGGGGAATCCGAATAGCGTTATCAAAGTCGACGCTTTCAAGCAGCCGTCGGGCATCTCTCCGGAGGCGGAGAACCGTGACCATCTCCATCCGGACTATTACACCGATCTGGCAGAGGGGGAAACCAAGACCTTTGTCGACACGTACATTCACGGCCTCTACTCTCCGTCGCTGTCCGGCAAGGCTGTCTACGCCACTACCTTCAAAGCGGAGCGGCATGTCTCGAACGTAAACTTGGTCGCCGACCCATTCCTGCCTATTATCATCTCGTTCGACTGTGGGCTCACACCGGCCGCGACCTTCAAGCAGATGGATCTCGACGGACGGGTGCGGGTCCTGCGGGAAGCGGTGGCCTTCGACATGGGCATGAAGCGGTTCAGCAAGAACAAGCTGCGGCCCCTTATCAAGAACTTCTTCCCGACCAACCCTCTTATCTTCATTGGCGACCCAGCAGGCAAACGACGGGCCGACTCCGATGAGTCCTCAGCGTTCAAGGTGCTGCAGGCTGACTTCGATGAGGAAGGGGCCATCGTCAAGGCGGCGTCTACCAACGACCCTACCACCAGGATCCAAGCTACTGAGCAGATGCTGAGTAACTATCCAGACGGCGACCCGTTGATGGTTATCGACCCATCCTGCAAGTGGTACATCGAGGCTTTGCGCAGCAAGTACCGGTACCAGAAACAGAAGATGACCGGCAAGTATTCCGACAGCCCAGAGAAGAACGAATGGTCACATATCGCCGAAGCGGGACAATATGGAGACTTATATTTATTGTCAGGCAAATATGACCCTGCTGAGCATATCCGGGTTACCGACTTCAACCCTCTCAATCAGCCCACGCCGTACCGCCCCGCTCAGCGAGAAGGCTATTAAGTCAAATACTTACAAGAGGTAGTAATGGAAATCAATTACGAAGAACTGGCGAAGACAGGGACGTTGCTCAAGGGTCAGCTCGGGCAGTTCATCAATGACCGAGCGTTGTGTGAGACCCAGTGGCTGAAGAACCTCCGGCAACATGCCGGCCAGTACGATCCGGACATCCTCGCCGGCATCCCGGACGAGCGGTCGCATGTCTACCCTCGGGACACCAAGGTCAAGATCAAGGGCGGGGTGGCCAAGCTGATGGAGATGATGTTCCCCAGCCAGGACCGCAACTGGGCGCTCGGGGTTTCTCCCAGCCCATCAATCCCGCAGGAGGCCCTGCAGAACATCCTCACCACCCTGCAGCAGTCCGGCCAGCCGATGAGCAGTGATGCGATCGAGCGAGAGGTCAGGGCCTTCGCTGAGGCTCGCAAGGGCAAGATGGAGATTGAGATCGCCGACCAGCTCTCCGATGCTGAGATCGATTATCCGCAGCTTTGCAAGCGGGTGGTGCGCAGCGGCTACATCTACGGCTTCGGCGTCGCCCGCAGTCCGATGGTACGCACTCAGCAGGAGCGGGTATGGGAGGCGGACCCGGTAACTGGTGCTTATGTGGCCAAGACCAAGACAGTCAAGAGGCCGTATCCGGAGAGCCTGCGGATCTGGGATGGCTACCCTGATCTTATGGCAAAATCTTGGACTGATCAGGAGATGTTCTTTGAGCGGGTGGTAATGACTCGACATGACTTCCGCAACCTCGCCAAGCGCAGTGACTTCATCGGTGCTATGGTCAAACAGTATTTGAAGGACCACCCATCCGGCAACTATACTGCCAAGACCTACGAGACTGAACTGCAGCAACTGGCCAAGACCGCCAACCTTTCTGACCGCACCGCCAGAAGGTATGAAGTTTACCGCGCTCTCGGCTTTATCTCGGCGCACAGTCTGGCCGCAGCCGGAGTAGATATCAAAGAAGACGAGATGGATGAGGATGTTTTTGCTGACGTCTGGTTCATCGACGATGTCATAATCAAAGCCCAGAAAGCTGCCTTCGGCGAGAGGCCGTCCGACCAGTACCACGCCTTCATCTACGCTGAGGATGAGGACTCCGGCCTGACCGGCGTCGGCCTGCCGGAAGAAGTCAGGGACTCGCAGATGTCGCTCTGCGTCTCGCACCGGATCCTGAAGGACAATATGGCGGCCTGTGCCGGACCGATCCTCGAGGTCAACAAATCCCTGCTCGCCCCCGGTCGTAAGAACATCGGTCCGATCCATGCCTTCATGACCATCGAGCGAGAGGGTGACGGCATTGATGCCCAGTATCCGGCGGTGCGAGCGATCGTTACCCAGTCGCACATCGCCGATATCCTCAACGTCATCCAGATGGAGCGGCAGCAGCTCGATATAGAGAGCAACCTGCCGGCGTATACCATGGGGGCGATGCAGCAGCAGCCGCTCGGCGAGGCCTTTCGGACCAGCAACAATATGAGCATGATGATGGGCTCGGCCAACATGGTCACCAAGGACACCGTCCGGGCATTTGACAAGTTCACCACCAGCCTGATCGGCTCCTTGCTGAAGTGGAACATGGAGTTCAACCCGAACGAGGAACTCAAAGGCGACTACCACGTTGTCGCCAAGGGAAACCTGTCGCTTGTGGCCAAGGAAGTGCGCGGCGCCGCCCTTGACCAGTTCGTCACCACCCTGACCGACGAGGAGCGGGCCATCCTCGATACCTACGGCTTGCTGATCGATCGGCTCAAGGCCCGCGATCTTCCCGTTGACCGGCTGCTGCCGGAGGACGAGGCGCGTCAGGTCTTGGCTGGCATGAGGGAAGCCGCCTCACAGGCCTCCCAGATCGAGCAGGGGCTGACCCAGGCCAAGACCGCCAAGGAGTCGGCTGCCGCTGAGAAGACCAGCATGGATGCCCAGGTGGTGGCGATGTCGACCGAGGCGACGATCCAGGAGATCCTCTCCCGGGTCGAGAGCAACCTGGCCAATGCCAAGTCGGCGGAGGACAGGAATCAGTTGGAAAATCTGAAGACACTGCTGTCGACGGCAGTACAAACGAAGGGGGGAGAGAAAGTACAGTGAAAATTCCGGAGCAAGTGAAGATGTATGCCGAGTGGCACAAGGCGGCGTATGGGTGGAATCCATTTGAGCCGGTGGAGTGTGGTCACTGTGGAGAGCCGGTACATCTGATCGAAGTTTATCGGTGTTATGACTGTAAACTACCAATGCACCGTGAATGCTGCATAGCCCATTGTAAAGGCGAAAAGCACGGATCGTGATTGGTGAAAGAAGAAAAAGGAAAGGGGGGTATAGTGAAATACCACACATTTACGCCGGAAGAGTTTCTGCTGTTCGAGCAGGCTGTGCAAGATTTCATGCAGGAACTTGAGATCACTGGCTGGGAACTTGAGATCAGACAGGAGCAGGTTGGCGGGGGAACTTGTGCGGAACTGGATTACAACATCGTCGCACGAAAGGCGCTGATAAGGCTCACAGTCAATGTTGAGTATGACTATGCAATAATCACT
>Ga0209318_1001815_pt1 | contig 11954 bp, 19 predicted proteins | sample RifGroE1_FD_183999 | JGI IMG/M metagenome (GOLD analysis project Ga0209318, IMG submission 183999) | Groundwater microbial communities from Rifle, Colorado, USA - Groundwater E1 (SPAdes) (version 2) | ecosystem: Environmental > Aquatic > Deep subsurface > Groundwater | place: Rifle, Colorado...
GACCACGACCCCGACCCCGACCGCGACCGCGACCCCGACCCCGACCGCGACCGCGACCCCGACCCCGACCGCGAAAGGTCAAATCCGGTTTTAAGAATAGTAGCGTTCATTATTTCTGGCTCCGAGGAGATTTCTTGATCCTTACGGCATCAATCACTGCACCACGTCCGATAAGGACTTCGCCATCAGGAAAAGGTTCGACTTCATTAAATTCAGCCTTTTTAATAGCATCTGCAAAACGACCGGTGTCGGCAATCCAAGCGGCGTCTTCAAGAACAAGCTCTTGATCGGTTATGGCTACGAGTTTGCCAGTGTCAATCATGGTAACTGTGCGGATAAGATAGGTTGCACCGATCTGCCATGAACGGCAAGGGGCTGGTGGGGCCTGTTTGGGTTGTTGTTCAAAAATACGGGCTATTTCCATCGCTTCACCAATTGTCAATTCGTTGATGTTCATTTGATACTCCTTTTCTGTTTTGGTTTACGTTTTTTCTTGACTCTTGCTGGTGGCGGTTCCCTAAATCCTGTTGCTGCAGCTGCTACCACCATTGCCAACTGTTTTACATTCATCAGTCACCTCCTTTTTTGTTGCTAACTGGGATAATACGTGTTATAAACGAAGCTGTCAACAATAATTTAACTAGAGGAGGATAATTATGGGCATCATTGTTCCGGTGAGCGGTGGTAAAGACAGCCAGGCCACGCTTATACTGGCTATGGGTACCGGGCAAGAAGTTATTCCGGTGTTTAATGAAACCGGGTGGGAGCACCCTCTTACATACCTACATCTTGAATACATGATGAAATTCTTTGGTGTAAAATTGAACACCACTCACTATTCTGACGCCCCCGTAATGTCTGAACTCATTCGAAAAAATAAGATGTTTCCATTCGGACTTGGACGTTATTGTACAGATCGATTTAAACAAGTTGCTCATAGAAGATGGTTGGACACCATAGATGGGAACTTCGAAGAATGGCTCGGCATTCGTACTGAAGAGAGTAATCAAAGAAAAAAGAAGTATTCTGATCTTTCCCCGGTAGAATTGTATGATTTGGATGATATATCCCCAGGGAAATATCCAAAAAGGATCAGGAATAGAATAAAAATTCGTCTACCATTGGTTAACCACACAAAAAAAGATGTTTTTCGAATAATCGCTGATGCGGGTATGTCATATAACCCTCTCTACGACCTCGGCTTTGATAGAGTGGGGTGCTTTCCGTGTCTGGCTTCTGGGAAAAAGAACCAAAAGAAAGCATTTGAAACGGAATTTGGCAAACAACAATGGGCGGTTATCCAGCAACTTGAAAAAGAAATCGGGCAGAAGTACGAGTTTTATGATGGGCCTGAATGCATGGTGTGCCAGATATGACCCTTAGACCATACCAAGAACAGCTCAAAGAGGCAATACATGCGTCATGGGCGGCGGGGAATCTCAATGTGGCCGCTGTCTTGCCAACAGGCGCCGGGAAAACCGTGTTGTTCAGCGATATAGTCAAGGAGCACCGGGGGCCAGCCTGTGTGATCGCCCACCGAAAAGAGTTGGTCTGTCAGATGTCGCTGGCCCTGGCCCGGCAGGAGGTCCACCACCGGGTTATCGGTCCCGATAATCTGGTTGGTCTAATTAATCGCATCCACACGGAAGAGCTTGGCCGGTCTTATTATCATCCATCGGCGTCGGTGGCCGTGGCCAGTGTCGATACCATGATGAGCCGACAGTCAAAGCTTGAAGGGTGGTGCCGGTCGGTTACGTTGTGGGTAACAGATGAGGCCCATCATTTGTTAGCCAGGACTAACAATGGGGGTGGTCCTGGCTCGGACCCGAAACCCAACAAGTGGGGCCGGGCGGTTCAGATGTTCCCGAATGCCAAAGGTCTGGGAGTGACAGCCACACCACACCGGGCGGATGGGCTCGGCCTGGGCGCTCATGCCGATGGCGTGTTCCATGCGATGGTTGAAGGTCCGAGATTGCGGCAATTGATCGCCGCAGGGTATCTCTCAGACTACCGGATCTTCGCCCCGGCGTGTTCCATCGATACTGCGGGTATTCCGCTCGGCAAGGACGGGGACTACTCCAAACCCAAACTCAAGATGGCCAGTCGCAAGAGCCAGGTGGTGGGAGATGTGCTCGATCATTACCGGCGGTTCTGCGGGGGCCTTCTCACTGTGGTCTTTGCTACCGATGTTGAGACGGCAACGGACATGGCCAGGCGATTCAACGCAGACGGCATCAAAGCGGCGGTACTGAGCGGCGAAACACCCGACGCCGAGCGGTTTCAGACGCTCAAGCGGTTCGCCCGCCGGGAGGTCATGGTTCTGTTCAATGTGGCGCTCTTTACCGAAGGATTCGACCTACCGGCCATTGAAGCGATGATTGATGCGGCACCCACAATGTCATTCGCCGTTGCCGTGCAGCGATGGGGCCGGGTGCTCCGAACGTTCCCCGGCAAGCCCTACGGTCTCATTGTGGATGCGGTCGGCAATGTCGCCAAGCACGCCCGGGTGGTCGAAGAAAACGGTAATCTGGTTATCGACCTATGCGCCCGGAGCTGGACCCTCGATCGAACCGACCGGCGCACCCGGCAGACCCCGGACGACGCAATCCCGATCAAGACATGCGTGTCATGCCTGGCGGATTACGCGGCGGTCTATCCCTGCTGCCCCTACTGCGGGTGCAAACCGGTACCAGCGGCCCGGAGCGGCCCGGAGTTCGTCGATGGTGATATCCTCGAACTCGATCCTGCCGTATTGGCCGAGATGCAGGGTGGGATTGCAAACATGACGGTCGATCAGTACATGGCCACAAGTGGGGCATTGTACCTGCGTGACTCCATTGCCCGCGCTAGCGCCGCCAAACGGTTTGGTGAGAAACAAGGGGCACTTGCCGCACTACAGGAGTCGATTGGATGGTGGGCGGCCTGGCAGAATCAGCGGGGCCGCAGCGATTCAGAAGGATACCGTCGGTTTTATTACCGGTTCAGACACGATGTGCTGACCGCTCAGACGCTCGGCACAAAAGAAATGAATGAACTGAAAATAGCTATTGACAACGTAATCAACACGGAATATAACGTTAATTAAGGAGACATTATACACCATGCAAAAAGGCAAATGTCTGTATTGCGAATTCAAAACGCTCGAAGACTTAACACCGAGGATCGGGTGCACAAACCCGGATTGTAGTCTTGAGTTACGACGGACGTTCCATGCTGCTGGTGAGTATCCCGAGTCCTTCTTACCGAATGCCCTTGACGGGGAATGCACGAACTGGAAACTTAAACAAAGGAGTTGAACATGGAAGATCGAAGCTGTTTCTTTTGCATGTGGTCGGGTGTTGACTCAGGGTGTTCAGAGGTCAATAACACGTGTGACAATTTCAAGTTGAAAGTTCGCTACTGGCCACCGGAGACCGCCCGAATCGTCGGTACGGTACAACCCGTCCGCCGGTCCTGGATCCAGCGGACCATGTCGGCGGCACAGAAACAGCTTTCCAACCGCAGCAACCGTGATGAAGCAATTCTCACTGCTTGCACATGCGGACTTGTTGTCTTGGTAATGGTGGCTTGTTGGGTACTATTTCCTGCGGCTGTCGAGCAACAGATGGAAAACAATCATCAGGTTGTCGCGTGCTCTACCAACCCTGAACTGTGCCGATGAGGATAACCGGACTGCATTATGTAATCAAGAAGCCGATACGCCGCTCTGACGGGATCATGACCACCAAAACCACATGGATCTGGCCGACAACAGAAGGACCAATGAACATAACTCAGATTGCCGATCACATTGGGAGGGCGACTGGAACGGTCAAAGCTCGGATGGCAGTGTACGGTGAAACCGACCCGAGAGTCACATCGACTGAGGGTTGCCACGCTGGGAAATTGCCTTGCAAGAGAATCGAAAGAGACCCTGCAACAATCAAAATAGGAACCTGGGAATATGAGAATATTCAAACACTTGGAAACCAAAAAAGTCTACGCTCGAACCGCAACCGGTCTGCTCTATGAACTGAATGACCGGGCTGGATGGGACCCGACCTTGCACACACCACAGCACGGTTTGCGGGAACTGCGGAAAGACGAGTACCCAACATTGTTTCAGAGCTTCGAGATACTGCACGCATGAACTTAACCGCCTGGGCAATCCGCTGGCAAATCCCCTATGCCGCCGTTGATGACCTTCGCCGAGAGATGGGCCTGGTCAACACCGATCCGGCCCCGGAGCCCGGACAATCCGAATCGGCGGTGCAATCGCTTGTTCGGCTGGAAGCGTCCCGGCTTGGTGCGCGGCTCTGGCGTAACAATGTTGGTGCCGGGTATTTGGACAACGCTTCATTTATCCGGTGGGGCCTGGCCAACGATAGCGACCGGATCAACAAGCAGATCAAGAGCAGCGACCTGATCGGTATCCGGCCGGTACTGATCGGCCCGGAACATATCGGTCGGACACTCGGAGTGTTCCTGTCGCGGGAGGTCAAGGCGGCTGGCTGGCACTACACCGGCACCGAACGGGAACGAGCGCAACTGCGCTGGCTGGAACTGATTAATTCATTGGGTGGCGACGCGGCTTTCGCTACCGGAGAAGGGACATTATGAGGCAACGGTTGAGTGAAAAGAAGGTTGCAAAAATACGAGCACTAACCGGCTTACCGGTGTTTGCCGTCTTGGTCAGGGGTGGAACTGACCATAGAAAAGATTTATGCCTGGAAGACGGTCGAATTTACTGTATGGACAAATCCGGGGCTCTTGAACTTTCACCCATCAAGTGTCGGGTACCCGGCAACTACGAGCGAGTATACCCTGCATTAGAATGCGAACGTTGCAGAAACGTATCGAGCGGTGTAATGGTCTATCATCAACGAACACAATATGAAGAAAAAGAAGCAAATTATGTTGCTCTTTGTCCCCTTTGTAAAGAGGATAATGATGCATACTGGGACGAAATGTGGGCCGAATACCATCGAGGGTGCATATGAATCATGACACAATACGGGCGGCAGCCATCCGACTTGCCAAAGAGCATGGACTGATCAATCTCACGCGGGCGGCGCTGGCCGAGGCGGTCGGCATTCCGGATGGATCGTTCCTGCATGTCGCCGGGATATCGTTCACCGCGCTCATGGAAGAGCTGCAAGCCGATGTGGAATTGATGGCCACACAACCGGCTGTCCAGCAGTCGCCTGCTCGGACCAGTCCGGCACTACGGTATACCCATATTCTCGGGGTGGCGGTCGAGAAAGCCCGGACGATTGGTTGGAACAATCTGACCCGCTCAATGATTGCGGAAGCAGCAGGCGTATCCGAGGCCCTGGTGTCCCACTATTTCGGCACCATGGAGGAATTGAAACAGACGGTCATGAATGCGGCGGTTCAGCGCCGGGTGATAGAGATCGTGGCTCAGGGACTTGCCGCCGGTAATCCGGCCGCTCGGTCCGCTCCGGAGGAAGTAAAGGCTCAAGCACTTGCCTGGATGGCGTGATGCTGCCCGCAGCGCTTGCGGCGATGGCCGCCTACCGGCAATGGATACCTGTACTCTATGTTCCCCAACCATCGGGCAAGACGAAAAAGCTACCGCTCGATCACCGCACCGGCGAACCGTTCGTAGCCGGGTCCAACTGGCAGCAAGATCCGGAGGCCTGGACCGACTACCAGCCCGGTTACGGCTTCCTCTTCACACCTGCTGATTGCTTCTTCTTTATCGACATAGATGACTGCCTACAAGGTAATCAATGGTCACCAGAGGCGCTGGCGATACTGGCGGCCCTGCCCGGTGCCGCCGTTGAAGTCAGCCATTCAGGCAAGGGTCTGCATGTCTTCGGCACCTATTCCGGCCCTCCACCGCTTCACTCCTGCAAGAACATCCCACTTAACATAGAACTCTACACCGAAGCCCGCTTCTGCGCGATTACCGGCGACCGAGCGGTAGGCAATGTGGCTACCGATTGCACTGAGGCCCTGCAGGCGGTCATTGCCCGATGGTTCCCGCCGTCCGAGCGGGCGGTCGATCAGCAATGGACCACGGCACCGGTTCCGGAGTATACCGGACCAACCGATGACGACGAACTGCTGGTTAAGGCTCTGGCATGTGTGTCTACGGGGTCGGTTCTGGGCGGCCGGGCCACCGTGGCGGACCTATGGAACAACAATGTCGACGCGCTGGCACGGCAATGGCCGGGCGATGAGACTCGAGCATACGACTCGAGCAGTGCCGATGCCGCCCTTGCTCAACACCTGGCTTTCTGGACCGGGAAGAACTGCGAACGGATCCTGAAGTTGATGCAGCGCTCCGCCCTGGTCCGTGACAAATGGGACCGGGCCGATTACCTACAGCGGACGATCCTCCGGGCCGTGGCGATGCAGGAGCAGGTGTATTCCGTGCCGCCGCTCGCCGCCGATGTGGATGTTACCGGGCTCAAGGGTTCGTCCGGGCAGATAACAACCGCCGCCCCGATCCGGACTGCGGTAATAGCCGCCTATCCCGACCTTGCCGAACAGTTGATGACCATCGATGATGCAGGGTTCTGGATCAACAACCGGGGGAAAACAGGACCGGAGATAATCACAATGATTACCCCGATCACCCATGCGGCCCCAAGACCGACCAATGGGCCAGAATTTACCGCCGGTTACCAGATGCTCCATGCCGTGAACCAACCGGACTACTTCCACGATTGTGTCTATGTCCAGGACCAACACCGGGTATTCACCCCGAGCGGTGTGTTGCTCAAACCGGAACAGTTCAATGCGACGTATGGTGGGTTTCTCTTTGAAGTCGGCAGCGGCAACGGGTCCAAACCAGCCAAGAAGGCATGGGAAGCATTCACTGAGTCAGAATTGGTCCGCTACCCGATGGCGGATTCTACCTGCTTCAGACCGAATGAACCACCGGGAAAGATCATTGACCAGGATGGCCGTCGGTTGGTCAATACCTACATGCCGATCAAGACACTGAGGGTACAAGGTGACGCGGGACCATTCCTGCGGCATCTGGCTAAAGTATTGCCGGAACCGTGCGACCAGCAAACGATGCTCTCCTATATGGCCGCCTGTGTGCAATTGAAAGGTCTGAAATTCCAGTGGGCCCCATTGATCCAGGGAGTCGAGGGTAACGGCAAGTCACTATTTACCCGTTGTGTCGCTCATGCTATCGGCCAAAAGTATTGCCACATGCCGCCGGCTGATCAGATATCGGAGAAGTTCAACGAATGGCTTTTCGAAAAGTTGTTTATTGGGGTGGAAGATATTTACATTCCATCTGAGCGCCGGGAGCTGATTGAAATTCTAAAACCGATGATCACCAATGAGCGACAACCATGCCGGGCGATGCAACAAAGCCAAGTTATGCGCGATTGTTGTGCCAATTTTATCTTCAACAGCAATTACAAAGACGCCGTTCGTAAAACCGAAAACGACCGGCGGTACTGCGTGTTTTATTGCCGGCAGCAGCGCTTCGAAGATCTTGAGCGCGACGGCATGACCGGCGATTACTTCCCCCGGCTCTATGACTGGTTGCGCGATCAAAACGGTTATGCGATTGTAACCGATTATCTTATGCGGTATGAGATCAGCGCGGCATTCCGTAATCAGTTGATGTACCGGGCACCGAAAACCAGCACAACAGCCGACGCGATTGTCGCCAGCATGGGCGCCGTCGAACAGCGAATTGTAGACGCGATTGAAGAAGGACTCCCAGGCTTTGCCGGTGGCTGGATATCATCAAGCGCCTTGGATACCCTGCTCAGGGCAATCGGAAAAGATAAGACTCTTGCGATTAATAAGCGCCGGGAGATCCTGCAGGGGCTCGGGTATGATTGGCACCCGGCGCTCCGTAATGGCCGCGTCAATAATCTGGTACTTCCGGACAATGGAAAACCAAAACTATTCATCAAACAAGGTCACATTGCCGCCTCGATTCCGACCGCGGCGATGGTGGAAAAAGCGTATCAACAGGCACAACAGGGCGCAACTCTAACCGGCGCAGGGGCGGTATTCAGTCAAGCGCTAAACCAAAACTGAGTCAACCAGGAAACCAAAATGAAAACTGATCAATTCAATGTGATTGTAACCGAACGTCAGGCGACCGGTTCTGGATTGGTAGTTGATGGTACAGGTACAACCTTTACTTATAAATCTAATCAAGGGTAAAACCAAAACTAAGTCAAGCGGTCGGCGAAAACTACGGCATGTAGCCGTCTATAAGGGTCATAAGATCACTTAGTATTCTATCTCCACGACCGGCTTTAATATGTTCAACTATTTCTGTCATAATCCTTTTCGCGTCGTCTTCATCTTTTGCGATATGAACGATCTTCCCATTGAAAACAATGTTGATACCATCTTCAATTTTTAATATGTAACCAAGCAGATTTATCATAATGATTCCCCCTTTCCTTTGAATTTAAGTCAAGCGATTGGCGAAAACTATCAGTCACCTTTACGCTGTGCAAAATCCCAGGCCGATGTGACAGTTACGCCCGGCAATGAGTATTGCTTTTACCATCTGGATAGCGGTTCCCTGCATTGCTCTTATTCTGACCACAGGGCATAATGTAGCCTTGTAAATCTCCCGATTTAATAACAATCGGTTTATTTGGTCCATATAATGATATTCGAACAGTTTGTTCACCGTTCTTTTTCAAAACTTTAACTAATACTTCCAATTGATCGATACCAAACGTAGCGAATGACTCAGGTTGTTCAGGGATTGATTCGATTATTTGTCTATGATCGGGCCAATCATTATCATCTGAATGTTTCACTTTCACATCATTGGTTATGTCAAGGTCAGAGGTAACCAAATGTTTGTAATTCTCATCGATAAGAATCTGAATATTGTTGAGAATAGGGAAGCGGGCTTTGGTAAGATTCTTTTCTGCTTTAATGAGTGCGGACGCAGGTACTATCATGCATTCGTCATAAGCAATACCATTGATATCTAGGTTCGGGTAATCTTCATCTTTCTCAGTAATTTTTGAGCCGTAAAGAGCATGGCCATTGCTTGACCAAATCATGTCTTTTTCGATTTTCACCGACTCAAGATTGTAACATCCGTTATTACTCTTTGCGGCTCCTTCCAGTACTGCAAGATTCTTTTTTGATAATATTGTCATGGTTATCATCTCCTTATTGATTGATAACAGATTTCTGATAATGAGTACCATACTGCAGGACATAAGCGCGAATCTCCTGCAGATTAGGCTTGCCGGTTCGATGTGTTTCAGGCAGATTGCCGTTTGTTTGGATGGAAAAACCACGTGCACCGGTAAATGTCAAGCGCACAACTTTATTGCCGTTTTTGTCCATGCTTATTGTGGTTTTCATGGCTATTATCTCCCACAGTAGCGACAATGACAAATCACTCGGTCATTGCCTTGTTCGTAATTATCTTCCAACCATCCGCGGTCAATTTTACACCCACATGAGCCGCAACGAACGGAAGACAACCGCATTCGTCTACGTATTTCGGTTTTCGAACGTTTCAATACCTTTCTCATGGCTGTTACCTCAATTGTTTACAAGCAGGATGATTGGTTATAAGCCATTTCGCTTCATTTGCATCGACTGCAGGCGGGACTTGCGTCCGAAATGTTCCACCGGTCCATACCCCAATTGTGCACCGTGATTTGGGGTCATAGCAAAGATGGATTTGAATTGTTGCTCCACAAAAGCCATCTGGTACCATTACTGATCCAAGATATTCTGTTCTCATGACTGAACCCCCTTTTTGCAATGGATACAAAGAATATGATCGTTTTTTGCTAGCCCGTAAAAATCCAAAGCATTTTGTTGGTTATTAACAAAACTATGGATATTGGTATAACCGGCCGCTACCAACTGACCGAGAACGCGGCCGATTGATTGGGATTCAACAGTACTGTTCTGATAGATACCAATTTTCTCTTGTAATGGCCGGTCTATTGGCCAGGCGGTTATTATTGTTTTCATGGCTGTTGTTTCCCTGTTGAGTTATTGGTCTGTTTCTCACTCTCTTGATTACATAATATGCGCTATTGACGGCATTGTCAACAACTATTTTATGCATGACACACAATTTCCTGTCGAGACCCATTTCCAGCCGGTTGCATCTTCTTGATAAACATCGATACCGAGTGTGCGGGCCATTTCCCTGGTAATAATCATATCCTGGTTCTCTATGATCCATTGTATTGACTTTGAGTCCACACAACTGGAACAGAGGCTATCTTGCACTCGTTTGGGGGAATGCTTGCCACACCATAAACAAGGATCAATCGGCATGTACCATTTCTGCCCGGCTCGGATCGCCTGTTGCCGTGGACTATCACGGTTTGCCCGAATTGTTGGATAACAGCCCGAACACCGGCTATCATTCACCCTGCGTAACACCGTTTTGCCACAATGCAGGCAAGGATCGGTCGGCATGTACCATTTCTGTCCGGATCGCATAGCCTGTTGCCGTGGACTGTTCGAGCGCTCTACTCTGGACTTTTGCGGATGACAGCCGGAACATCGGCTGTCATGTACTCGCCGCAATGCTGTCTTATTACAATGGGGGCAAGGATCGGTAGGCATGTACCATTTCTCACCCGCTCGGATAGCCTGTTGCCGTGGACTATCGTTTACCGTCTTAATAGGTGGTTTGCAGTTGGCGCATTGTCCATCTTGTACCCTACGCAAGGCAACCTGACCGCATTTCGAGCAAGGATCAGTCGGCATGTACCATTTCTGCCCGGCTCGGATCGCCTGTTGCCGTGGACTATCTGACGATTCTCGACAAAAATAACATTTACCGGTAATCGTTTTTAATCCTACATGACCATATTTACATGGGTCAGGAGAGATATAAACAGGTATCTTCCGAGCAATAGCATCTTCTCTTGTGGTAACCGGAGACATATAGTCGGTACCCCCAGCTAGTTCAATACATTGCTTTATCTTTTCGATTTCGTCGTCATCGATAGGATATGGCGCGGGGTCGTAGTAACTACCGTCCCGCCGGTACATCCGACCGAGAGTTACCGTCTTATTATTATGATCGTATTTAATTTTTCCCGTAACTAAATTGTATAAATCCATAGCCTTTGCAAGTGGTGTCCTCATTGTTACTCTCCGTGTAGGTTGTTTGTATTTTACTGCTACCGGTATTCTATATAGTGATGCAATTAATTATTGTCAAGGTCTTTATAGTGGAATTGCGCCGGTACAAGCCATTTTCACCCATTATATGGGGTATATAATAAATGGTTGTAATTACTAATGAAATATCCATTTACCTCAAACTCTCAACCGTCTGCACTCCCCCCCTCCCGTATTCATGTATTATTATATACGTACCACATCTATGTATCTATCATTATTGTGTCTATATATGTATCTATCTGTATTGTATATATTATATTCTCTTCTATTCTCTTTATAACTTAATAGTTAAGTGTAAAGAAGAGAAAAGACGGGAAATGTAGAGCCACAAAGGGAAAAAGGGAACACTCAATATTATGTGTAGATAAGGTGTAATCGTGTGTTGTTCGTTTTGCTTCTCTTGTGGTATCCATCCAAACATGAAGACGCTCAAACCCAGAATCAAACCAGTCAATAAACGGCTCCTATCTCCTGTGGTTGCAGAGCGGGACAGGAGTAGATCCGCCCGCCTGCGTATCCTCAAGAGAGATGGTTATCTCTGTCAATCCTGCCTACCTGCTATCGTGCGTGCTGCTGTTGTGGATCATATCGTGCCCCTGCACCTGGGCGGGCATGACAACGACAGCAACAAGCAATCCCTCTGTCTACCTTGCCATGACATCAAGTCGGCAGTAGAGGAGCAAGCAAGACACCGCTAGCCTGCCCTGCCCTGCCCTGCCCTGCCCTGCCCTGCCCTGCCCTGCCCTGCCCTGCCCTGCCCTGCCCTCTGCCCTGCCCTGCCCTGCCCTCTGCCGGGGGCGGGTCGAATCTCTGCAGCTTTCGGCCGTCACGAC
>Ga0209318_1001822_pt1 | contig 11899 bp, 8 predicted proteins | sample RifGroE1_FD_183999 | JGI IMG/M metagenome (GOLD analysis project Ga0209318, IMG submission 183999) | Groundwater microbial communities from Rifle, Colorado, USA - Groundwater E1 (SPAdes) (version 2) | ecosystem: Environmental > Aquatic > Deep subsurface > Groundwater | place: Rifle, Colorado...
TAGGATCAACTAATTCAAAGGTATTATTAATAATAAATTGTTTCTTAACATTCTCAACTTCTTCAGTATTAATTTTACCATCTTTTGAACCATACATTCCAATCACATAATTCTCTGCTTTTTGCTGTAATGTCTCACCATTTTCTTTTTCAGTAACTCTAATTGCATCAATATATTGTCTATTTAATTGATTCAATAATTCTTTCTTATACTGCATACCTGTATTTTTCATCTCAATTGCTTCAGCAACAGTAAATTCATCATTGCCTACTTTTACTACAGTTTTTGCATTGGATAAAACTACATTACGTTTAATTGCATTTCTGCGTTTAATCAAGTCATTAGACTTATCCCAATTTCCTTGAATCTGCTTTCTAAATTCATCTACACTTACACCATTAATTTTCTCATTAGAATGCTTATTTGCTTTAATGAAGGTGGAAGATATGATAGAATTATTAATCCTATCTCCAATAAATTTCAATTCTGCCAATGCCTTATGGATTGTCATTTTTTCTGTAGTCATGTTTGTAATCTCCTTTTTTAACTTTAAATTTTAAATTTTGATTTGTTTTGCTAGAAGTTTATTTATAGAGTAAGGATAAAATAATAATATCCTTACTCTATTCAATTAAACTATGTATTAGTTAACTATCTAACCCCATTCATCTTCAATTTTATTTTTCATATTCCTATTCATCATCCTCAACTTTCTCATCTTCACCTTCCACATAAATCCCTTTAACCTTATCATCAAATCTCTTGCCAGGATCGAAGACAATTTTCCAAGAATCTTTAGTCTCAAATTCATAATTAGGTTTATCCTTAAATTTAGTTACACCTTTTCTACCTTTAACTGATTTCTTCTCATATACACCATGTCCCACAAACTTAGCAATTTTATGTTCTGCAACAATATCCTCTAATAATTCCAAGAATGTTTCACCATAAAATTTTGCATATTTATTACTAATTTTCTTTGATTTTTCAACCTTGTCTGCTTCAAATACTTCTTTCTTTTCGTTCAATACTTCTGCATAGATGTTCATAATTTCTTTCATGTTCATAAATCATTTCTCCTTTTAATATATATTATATTTTATTTCCTTAGATTCTTTTTCTAAGGTTAATGTTAGTATACTATTATATTTACATTGTGTCAATAGGAAATTAAAAATATTTTTTAGAAAGTTGAGATTTATTTTTAGGGAAATAAATCAAAAAACATTCTTCCTGCCTAATCTCTTTTGCAATGCTTCTTTCATTACTTCAACATGAACACCTGTTTCTTTCATATGTTGTTTTGCTACAGAAAGTATAGGACGAGGTTTATTCCACCAATACATTTTGCTTCCGTACCCCATTTGCATATTTTCTAATAAACTCTTTGATAAATCATACCCATAACCTGCATAATCATAATCATCATTTCTTTTTGCATCATCAGTTACTTTCAATGTCATATTCAATACACTATGATTCATTTGCTGAACATCACCGAGAGAACCACTGCCATTTACAGCACCCATACCACCATAATCATTACCACCCCTACGATTGTAGATCTCAGGAATTCCTGAATTGTAAATTTCTGTACTTACGGCAGTTTGGATTTCACTTTTAATATGTTCTGCTAATTCTTTTCTTAAGCAATCGTTAACTTGCTTTTTTATTTTTTGTTCAATGCGTTGTAATTGCTGTTGTAAAGAGGCGATTTTATTCACCTCCTTTACAATCAAAAATTTCATCAATATTATTCTTATCTAAGTAAATAAACTCTGCTTGAGAAATAGGTAAATTAGACAATAAAGTAACAGTACAATCATTTCTTAATAATCTTGCACGTCCTACTGCTTGAATTAATTCAGATTCTATAAGATATAATTGTATTTCTCTTAGCATATTATCGTCTGAAAATGTTTGAAAGAAAAATTCAAAATTATTTCTTCTAATTTGCTTATATTCCATTTGAAAATCATTTAATCTAGGTGTTAATCCTAATGCAGAAGCAAATAATGTATAAACAATAGGAGCAACATGAGGTGTACCTACTATAGCAATATCTTGACCACCATAAGTATCTATTCCTGCTGTTGCACCGAAAGTAGCAATTGTATTAAATTTACCCTCTAAACATTTATATGTTATAGTTGGTTTGTCTTGGATTAATTCTTGTGCTAACTTTAGCATTTTAGGATTTTCTTTTATTTGCCATCTACTAAAACTTCTTTGTGGATACTGTTCAATCTTGCCTATATTTTCCACATCACCTAAATCAATAAAATGTAATTTATCACTAAATATATGACTATATATTTTTTCATTTGCTGTTGCACTAAGAATAATAGTATGTTTATCTGCTAAACTATTTTTTACCACAAAATAAATTTTATCATTAGAATTAGGTGAAAATTCATCATTACTTCTAATAAAATATGAACAATTTAAAAAACCTAATATATTTGTTGTTGCTCCACTATCAATAACTATTTGTTCTATATCTTTAGCATTTTTAAATACATATGTAGGCATAACTTGTACTTCATTTATTGGTGCTTTCTTAACTAATTCTAATATAGTATTTATTACTTTTTCATCTTGTGGAGATTTAAAATTTTGCATGATAAGACTTGTAAAATCAGATATTTTAATAGAATTTTGCTGTATAAGAATATGAATAATATCTTCATCAATTATCAATTTTTCATTTTTATCATCTCTTAAAAACATTAATTTTTGATGAGTAGTAATCAATGTTCCATTATGATTTTTACAAACTTCCATTTGTTCTAAATATTTTATTAATTCAGGAATACTTTCATTCTTAGCAATCCTTTTAATATATGCAGAAGCAGAATTAATTGCTCCAATAGAGTATAATCTATTAATTGTATTTTTATGTTCTCTACTTAAATTTTCTGGTAATCTAGGAGTTGCTACTACATTAGTATTTCCTGATTTTATCATACGCTCTAATACTTCTTCTTTAAGTCTATGATTAGGAACAGCAATAGTAGTATTTTGGACATCTAGATATAATTCTGTTTTTCCTATTCCTGTTGGTGCTTTTATCACATGTACTTTACCATCATTAATTACTTTTAACATTTCCATTATTTCTTTGAATTCTGTCTCTGCAATTTCTAATGATTTTAAAACTGGTTGTTGTAAAACATTAATTTTCCCTCTAGGAATTTTACCTTGATATATCATATTAATTCCATGTTCACATTCATTAGCAAATGGACAAAAATAATTACAACTTTGTGGTTTATAATTCATTTTATTTATATAATTAAAATAATAATTCCATTTATCTTGATCATAATTATCATTTAAAGAGAGTATATTTTCTAATTCTGTTCTTCCATTTTCAATTAATAATAAATTAGTTGCCATACCAAATATTTCTAAATGATATGCCCAATATTTATTTTCACGCATTTCTCTAAATAATTTACAATACTTTGCTAGTTTATCAAAATCATATCTTCTAAGAAATTTATCTCTTTTTACTTTTTCATTATCTATATTATATTTAATTTTTTTAGGTTTGTCGTCTTCATTATGTGTATGATTATTTTTTATATTCTCTTTACTAAAATAAATAGAATAATCAAAAAGTACAGAAGTAGCACACGTCCTATTAGTATATAATAGGAAAGGAGGGGTAGATGTACTTTTATCCATATTCTCCTTTATAATTTTAGGATATCCATTAATCATATCAATTCCCACATCCGAACAAAAAGTTTTTATTTTCTTTAGATAATTATTTTTCATTGTATCTGTAAAATAATGCACTAAACCTTCAATTAATTCAGGAACATTAATAATTGCTTCATAATCATTATATATAATTTCTTTTCCACCAAAATATAATCTACATGCATCTTTACATGATTTATCACTTTCAGGAAATAAATTCATTAATGCTAATTGAATCAACTTTCCTACTCTATAATCTTCAACAATATGATTATTAATAAATATTACTCTAAATTTATTATTGTTAACACTACTAAAAGTAGAATAAATAAATGCAGGTTTAATATTATATTTATTACATCTATTGATAACTTCTTCTAAAGTTATTCCATTATCAAAATCTAATCCAAATACTTGTTGCATTTTCCATTCATTATTTAAACGTAAATTACCTTTAAATATAGTAGGTGTCCAAGTAAATCCATGTGGTTGAACTAAATATTCAGCAAATTGATTAACTTGTAATTCTGTAATATTTTCATTACATGCAATTCTTTTAGATATAATACTTGTTTCAAATTTTGTAGGTTTGTTATGATATTTAATTTTGTCTAAAGTTACTTTAATTAACATTCATTACCACGTCCTTTTCATTTTATTTTTAATCATTAACATTCATCCTTTTTTATTTTGTTTTATAAAATATAAAACTAGATGCAGAGAGAAAGGACAACTCTCTTTTTTAATGGGCAATTACTCCATTAAGCATCTAGTAAAATTTTGTGTTATATTTCAACACAAGAAAAGACACCTCTTGATTTATGAGATGCCTTTAATCTATTGAAAATATTAAATATTAATAATACAATTATATTTATAATCTATTATTCTATTATTTTACTATTCAGTATCAGTAATTTCTATTTTATTAACTACTTCATCAATTTCACTTTCACCTACTTTATCAACTAATTCTCCATCCACATCTAACAAACCATCATCAATCATCTTCTTCAAAATTTCATTATTCTTATCGTCTTTTATAAAATTATTCATCTTGTCAAAAAACTTAAACATGTAATCATTAATTTTTTCTAATTCACTTTCTGGAAATTCATTTATTAGTTTACTATAAACATCTAAATCAATAAGTATATTTAACAATCTGATTTGCTCTTCAAAAGTGTTAGTTTCAATAATATTTAAAGATGTAAAATGTTTTATTGTTAAAAAAGAAAAATATAAAATACCAATAGATTTATCTAACTCTTTATAATTATCAAAATTATTTAACCAATCTTTAATAAATTCATCTATTTTTGTGTTTTTAAATTTTAAATCTACCAATACATCATAATCTTCGTTATTGATATTAATAGTTACTTTCTTCTGAGTGAATTCTTTTGAATATGCTTCTAGGAGAATAGATGAAGTTAATTGTTTATTGTTTTTGTTTGACATAAAGGATACCTCCGTTTTTTTATTTTATTTTTTATTTTTATTTATTTTTTTAATAATATATGTATAATTATATTTACAATCTAAACACTACTTAAATTATTCTTTAACTTTTCCTTTGCTTTCTTTCTCTCTTTTCTTCCTTTTTCAATTACTTTTACATCACACCATCCTTCGTTTTCATCATTACCATCAATTTTACTATAATTTATAACTCTTAAAACTTTGTCAGGGTAGAGGTAATTAAATATCTTAGCCTTGAGCAAAAAATCTGGCGTAGAAAATCCTTTTGTGTCGAAATTTATTATATCTCCGTTTGTATATTCTACCTCGAAATCTGCAATATAATAAATTGCTTGATACTTCTTACCATGTTTTTCAAATTTATTTTGTAATAAATATTTTGGTTGAATTGTTATACTTTTAACTATTCCTTTTTCTTGTTGAGAGAGAAGGTGAACATAAAATCTGTATTCCAGATCGCTAGAAAAGGTGTATCCGTTTAATGTCCTTTTTTCTTTTGATTTAGGAGAGGTATTCACATTAAATTTTGATCTTGCCATATAAACACTCCAATTCTTTTAAATTTATTTATTTTAAAACAAAAATAACTATCCTAAGAAAAATATAAGATAGTTATTTCTAATCTAAATTTATATTACATTTCACAAAAATCACACATCCACTAAACACCTATAAAATAAGGGTTTTTAAATCCCAAAATCGTGATAAAATCTCAGTTTGGTGTTAATAAAACTAAAAAATAAGGATTACTCTAAATAATGCATTTTTATTATGCATCGACATGGAGTAATCCGTTATATAAAACTTATAAAAAGTTATAAATAATAAAACATACTTATAACTTTAATGTTTATTTCCTCATTCATCCTACTTAGTTTCGATATTTCTACTCCTATTTGTTTTAGTAGTCCAAAGGCTTAAAATCCTGTGTAACTCACAGTATTATTGATTTATATTACTATATATTTAGATAAATTTATTGCAGCATTTAAATCACGATCAATCACAATTCCACAATCTTCACAGATAAATTCTCTTTCTTTTAAACTTAATTTTGATTTTATATGACCACATTCTGAACAAGTTTTAGAAGAAGGATACCATCTATCTACTTCTATAAATTTAATACCATATTTATTACTTTTATATTTTATTAATGTTTTAAATTCAAATAATTTTTGTTCTTGTATATATTTTGCTAAATGTTTATTCTTCATCATTCCTTTAATATCTAATGTTTCCATTACTATTTGAGATGGTTTGATTTTCACTATCTCTGTAGTTGCTTTTTGGATGTAATCAGTACGAATATTTGTGAGTCTTTTATATATTTTTCTAATTTTATTTTCTAATTTAATAATATTTTTTGTTTTAATAAATTTATTTCCTTGTTTGTTTTTCTCATATTTTTTAGAAGATTTACGTTGCATTCTTTTTAACTTTTTCTCTAATTTCTTTATTTTCTTAGATTTATTTATGTTCTTATATATTATTCCATTGCTTAATATTGCTAAATCTTTTACACCAACATCTATACCAATTGATAAATTATTTAAATTAGGTTTAATTTCATCTTCAATTTCAACAGCAATAGATAAATACCAATTTAAACCATCATATGTTAAACGAGGATTCATATATTTCCCTTGTGGAATTTTATCTTTCTCTGATAATCTTATATTTCCTATTTTTTCTAATTTAACATATGATGGTTTAAATTTAATTTGAAAAGAATCATGATAAAATCTAGGTTTAGATTTCTTCTTGCTTTTAAATTTAGGATATTTGCTTAATCCTTTAAAAAACTTTTTATAAGCATTACATGCATCTTTAATTGCTTGTTTAGTTATATTATTTGAATATTTATATAACCACTTATATTTTTCGTCATTTTTCTTTAATTGAGTAAGTTGTTTTCTAATCTCTCCATCATATAAAAATTTACCTGTTTCTTTATAATGTTCTTGTATTTTATTAAGTGCAAAATTATATGCCCATCTACATGTTCCAGCACATTGAAAAAGAATAGTAGATTGTTTATTATTAGGTTCTAAACGAATTTTAAAAGACTTAATGATAATTAAGTTTCTCCTTTCTGTAAAAAAATAGTTACAAGTAATTTATTATAAATTACTTGTAACTATTAATTATTATATTTTATTTAAATTAACTAGATATAGTTAAAATTATATTTATAATATGTATAAATATTCAGTTGTATTATCTATATTATTCAATTATATTTACTTCTACTTACCTAACTAACACACCTTCGTTAGTTCGCTACTCCTCCAACACCAACATTCCAATCCTCCGGCAATTCATCTAAAATCCTAACCCTTCCATCTTCCACAAACTCCTTCATAAAATCACTCAAAACAATCTTATCAGCTTCACTCCATCCATGTATACAACAACACCTACCATCATTCCCATAAGCATACTGCACAACATTTTCCATGGTATCGGAATCCTGCCATACAATGACATTTCCAATACCTTCAGGAAGAATAGGTGATGCCTCTATTTCTTTGAGTAACATATCTGCAATTTCTTTAGATTGAAATATAATAACCATTTAAGGTAACATCACCCCCAATCTTGCACATTCTTGACGGAAATATGCTCTATTTTTTGCTAATTCCGCATCTGTTAGGCTTCTATCACTAATGAAGATTTCTGCTTGTTTGCCTGTGAAATACAGAGTGCTATTAAGCATTTTCCCGATTAATAAATTGGTAATATTTATTACAGCAGGGGATGCATAAACTGTAGTATTTTTTTCTACTCCATCAAGTATAATTCTATATTTTGTACCATCCCATACAAATTCAAGGATATGCCAACCAACAGATAGTATATCTGTTGATGAACACCAACCAACACGCCAGCCGCCCACATTGGAAGATATTGTTATTATTTCGTCTGATAATACAGGAGTAAATGCGCCTAGAAAAATTCCTGTAAAAGATTCCACTCCTGAAAAATGCAAATGTGTTTGCCCAACACTATCCTTATTAATCACACTCGGAGTATAAAACACAATCTGACAAGTTCTCATTTCCTTACCAATATTCCCTATACCAACATAATCATCCCCACCAAAACTCAAACCAGTTCCGTCATACGTCGGGTCATTAGTATCAACTGCACTCGTACTACCCAACATTCCATTATATCTATTCAAATTCATCCTAATACTACCATCAAACCAACTACTAAATATTTCATCACATTGTTGTGTTGTTGGTAATTCAAATAAATTAGTTAAATTAATTACTAAAATTTCTTTTGTTTCCGATACTTTCTCATTTGCTGTTGCTGTATCAGGATAACTATAAACTACTTGCCATCTTGGATAACTGGAATTAGTGGATAATGTATATACTCCACTTAATTTTAAAAATACACCAGTAGGAGGAGAACTTATTGATGCTATAGTTTGAGTAATTGCAGAAGTTGTGTCTCTGTGATTAAAAGTTATTGCTATACATCCTACAGGTACTTTTACCCTACATATACCATATAATTTTGTTCCTGCTGAATAACTTAATCCATTATTACCACCTAAAATGTTAGGATTAGCTGACGTTCCATTTGCTGTGACAATTAATGTATTATTTAAAGTTGATATATTTACACCTGTGGGACTCCAACCATCAGTATTTACAAAATTACCATTTGTCACAATATTCGCCACACTCATATTTTCTTGCTTCTGATTCCATAAAGTCTGCAAATCAGTTGTGCGTTGGTATGTTGTTGCTTGTGAACCTAGTTCTACTTGAGCACCCCACACATAAATATCGAATGGGTTATTATCACCAATCATAGAAAGTATATTAGGTATTAAATACGCTACATTATTACCTGTTCCAATAGCTGAAAATCTTTTCCATTCCGTAGTTATATTTATGGTTACTGACCCTGGAATATTTGGATGTAAACGCATTGTCAAGGGAATATCAGAACGTATCCAAATTGAAACAGCATATTTTATCCCACTCGGTATAGCAGTAGGTATGACGGCGTTATAGATTTTTGTACCATCCATAACACCACTACCATTGTATGAAACTTTATCCGCAGTTAAAGTGCCATCTGGTGCTATTCCGACATTAGATTCAACAGTTACACCAGTACCTTTCGTCCAAGCACTATTACTAAAATCCTCACTCCACTTCAACAAATTCCTCTGCCTAATAGGAGCATAATGAGCAACTAGTCCGTTCTGAATTAATCGTTTTGGTTTTAAAAGAAGTGCCATAAATACACCTCCTAAACCTTAGCAACAATTTTTAATACTCTTGTTGCTGTTTGGTCAACTGGTGTTCCACTTGTACCACTTCTAAATTTTATATATTTCCAAGGTGCTAATTTCAAAGCATTAATATCCACTGAAATATTTTTACCTTGTAGTGCTTGTAATGTTATTTCTAAACCTGAATCATCATATGCATCTTGGAAAGTTGTTCCATCAAATGAAGTTTGAAAAGTTATATTTGCAGTTATCCAAGTTGCTGGCATTTGAATACCAAAAAGTTGATAACCTTCTAAATCTATAATGTCTGACAAACCTGTTGCACCTGATAAAATTGTTACTGTTTTTACAGGAGTTAAACTACCTGTTGATTGTGTACTAATAGTACCTGCTAACAAAGCACGAACAGATTCTAACTTTGCTTCTGTTGCTGGTGATTCTATAATTTTAGATAAAATTGCTGCTAATGTAGTTTGTGTTGCAAAGTCTTTTGCTATAAGAGTATCTTGTTTTGCTTCTGTTGCTGGAGCAGAAATGATTTTTGCTAGAATTGATGCAAGTGTAGTTTGTGTAGCAAAATCCTTTGCTAACAAAGTAGTTAAAGAAGTCTCAATTCCGTCTACATATCCTATCATAGTATCTTGTTTTGCTTCTGTAGAAGGAGCAGATATTATTTTTGCTAAAATTGATGCAAGTGTTGCTTCTGTTGATGCACCAAGAGGTAAAGCAGACGAAACTACATCTACATCACCAATATTATTTATTCCAGGAGGTAAAGTAGGTAAAGTAACAATACCTATATTGTTATCTCCTGCTGGAATAGTATTAATTGTAATATTATCAGTAATTTTCCTTATACCATCAGTAGTTTTTATATTAGTAACAAGTGTAGACAAACTATCTAATTTATCTTCAATAGATTTTAATCTACCTAATTCTGTATTTGCTGTTGGAGTAACAGATACTTCACCAGTTAAAGTTTTTATATCAGATAAATTAGTATTTGTAGTATCTAATTTTGCTTCTATTCCATCTACATGAGTGATTATTGTACTTTGATTTGCAGAAGTTGATGCTCCTGTTGGCAATGCAGAAGTTACAACATCTACATTTCCTATGTTATTATCACCAGTAGGTAGTGGGTCAACAATTTTTTTAATACCAGATACAGTATTAATATTTGTTAATGCTGTTTCCAATCCATCGATATGTGATATAATTGTATCTTGCTTTGTCTCTGTAGAAGCGTTTGCTGGCAATGCAGAACTAGCAATTGTGACAGATGATAGAGCAGTAACTATATCTGCTAAAGTCTTAGATGTTTCACCTGTTTTTGTTATACCATTTAATAATGCTGATAAAGCAATATCTAAATTTGAAGGATTAGCATTTGATGTTACTGTCACATTTGATAATTTATTAACTATATCCGTTAGTGTTTTAGAATCTGCTATAGTGGCAAGCTGTGTTATTATGTCAGATAATGTTTTATCGTTAACACCTTTTAAACTATCTCTTAAACTAGATATGGTAATATCAATATTAGATGGATTTGCATTTGATATAACTGTCACATTAGACAATGCTGTGACAATATCAGATAATGTCTTACTACCTGCCATAGTTATAATTTGACTAACAATATCTGCTAATGTATTACTATTTTCACCTGTTTTAATTATAGAATCTCTTAAACTAGTTAAAGCAATATCTAAATTATCATTTAATACTTTACCAATCACATTATTTCCTACTGGTAATGAATCAGTTATCTTTTTAATGCCATCAGTATTTTTAATTAAATCAATTTCTGTTTTTAAATTATTTATAGATGTAATTATGGAATCTTGTTTTTCAGATGTTGAAGCACCTGTAGGTAATGTAGAACCAATTATAGAAACATTGCTTAAAGCAGTAACTATATCTGCTAATGTTTTTGTATTAGACATAGCAGTTAACTGAATTAATATGTCAGTTAATGAATTATCATTAATACCAATAATAGAATCCCTTAAATTTGACAATGCAATATCTAAATTTGCATTACTAATGGGTAAACTTCCTGTTCCAGTACCTTGAAGTTGTTTTAATAAACCTTTTAAAAATGCAATTTCACTACCAGATGATGTAGGATCTGTTACAGCAGTATCTGTTTTACTACCTATACTAACAATAGTTCCATCTTCTGCTCTTACAGGATTAACACCAACACCTAAGAAATATTGTTGTATTTTAAAATTAGTTTGTGCTGTTATATCATTAACATATCTTAATCTTACATATCTTTTAGTTAATACAGTCCAATCTCTAATTACTTGGACTCCTGCACTAACTACATTTGTTGCTGTAGTATTCCAAACTGTTCCATTATCTGATTCTTCTAAATACAATGTGCCTGATTGATCAGCATTTACCCAAATCCTTGTAGCACCAATAGGAATAGTTTGT
>Ga0209318_1001823_pt1 | contig 11897 bp, 12 predicted proteins | sample RifGroE1_FD_183999 | JGI IMG/M metagenome (GOLD analysis project Ga0209318, IMG submission 183999) | Groundwater microbial communities from Rifle, Colorado, USA - Groundwater E1 (SPAdes) (version 2) | ecosystem: Environmental > Aquatic > Deep subsurface > Groundwater | place: Rifle, Colorado...
AATTGCTTTAGTATTTTCTTTCAATACGGAATCGGCAGCATTTTTTATTTCTTTACTGCTTGCGTATGTTTTATTTTTTTCTACACTCAATGCATTTAATAGTTTCTGAGGACTTTGGTATTTAAGGTCTAAATTCTTATTTACTATTTGATCGGCAATATATGATAGATCCAAACCGCTGTTTTTATTCAATAAGAGGATTTGTTCAAAATATGCTGAACGTTTCCGGTCTTTAAGAAATATCTCTGTATATTCATCTTTTAAACCAATATCTTTTTTATATCTTTGTCGTTTCATCCAAGGCATTTCAGGGATATCGGTTTTAATGATATCAATCTCTTTGCTCTGGTGTAATATGGGAGGAATATCCGGTTCCGGAAAGTATCTGTAATCTTTTGCTTCCTCTTTCGATCTTTGAGAATAAGTCTGGTGAGTTTTTTCGTTATATCCGCGGGTTTCCTGAATTACTTTATCACCCATTTTCAATATATCCGTCTGTCTTTTAATTTCCGCTTCAAGGGCAGACCGTAAAAACCGGAATGAATTTATGTTTTTTAACTCCACTTTGTAATCCGGGAGACGCTTCATTTGATCTCTTTTTCCTGTTTCCTCTTTCCGGAGTGAAATGTTAGCCTCCAATCTCATGGACCCCTTTTCCATATCCGCATTTGATACTTCTAAATATCTTGACGCGAGCTGGACATCTTTAACGAAATCCAATACATCATTTATATTAGAAAAATCAGGTTCCGTTACCAATTCCATAAGAGGAACTCCGCTTCTGTTAAAATCAATGAGGGAAAAATATTCACTACCGATCTTTCGATGCTGGATCTTTCCTGTATCTTCTTCAAGATGTATCCTTTTTATCCTAAATACACTATTGACCGACGATTTCCAATGACCACCTTCACAAAAAGGAATGTCGTACTGGCTAATTTGGTAACCCTTGGAAAGATCGGGGTAAAAATAGTGTTTTCTGTCAAATTTTGAAAATTTATTGATCATGCAATTAAAAGAAATCCCGAACTTGATACATTTTTTGACAGCTTCCTTATTTGGATATGGCAAAGCTCCGGGGAGTCCGAGACAGATTGGACATACATTTGTGTTCGGTTTGATCTGAAAATGCTCAGATGAACAATCGCAAAACATTTTCCTTTTAGTACTTAACTCAATATGTACTTCAAGACCGATAACGGGAACATAATTGTATTTTTTCATAGGCTAAAGGTTATATATGTCAGGGTTTTTGATCGTATAATTAGAATACGCTTCGAAATTTTCTGCCAGATGGAATAGTAGATTTTCAGAATATCTTGGTCCCATTATCTGGAAACCAAGCGGCATACCGTCGTTGGTGAATCCAAAAGGAATGGCAAGGCTTGGAATTCCAGCGAGGTTTGCTGTTGCCGCATAAATATCTGTTAAATACATTTTTAGTGGATCAGATATTTTCTCACCCAATTTAAAAGGAGGTGTTGTGGAAACCGGAGCGATTATCGCATCACAGCTTTTAAAAGCTTGGTCAATTTCCCTAATGATAACGCTTCTAACCTTCATAGCTTTTAAATAATATGCATCATAATAACCCGAAGATAGAACATATGTGCCTAGCATGATTCTTCTTTTTGCTTCTTCGCTAAAAGCATCCCTTCCTTTCCCGTATCTGATACCGTCATATCTTGATAAATTTGATGAAACCTCTGCAGGTTGGATGATGTAATAGACAGATATTCCGTATTTAGTGTGCGGCAAATTAATTTTATTAAATTTAACACCGTTCTTTTCAAATAGAGAGATTGCCTTTTTGATATTTAATGAAACTTCATCGGATAATCCGTTTTGGAAAAATTCATCAGGTACGCCAATCACCATGTTCGTCAATTTTTTATTGTAGGATTTCTCGTCAAGAGTTGCGTCTTTAAGATCTCTTCCCTTGGTTATTTCAAAGACTTTTTTAATATCTGCTGCTGTTTTTGAAAAGTGTCCAATACAATCCAGTGATGATGCCATTGCTATCACACCGTATCTTGATACGGCGCCGTAAGTAGGTTTCAGTCCGTAAGTATATGTATAATTTGCAGGTAATCTGATGGATCCGCATGTGTCCGTTCCCAAAGAGACCGTACACATATTTGCAGATACCGATACAGCAGAACCGCTTGAAGATCCTCCCGGTACATATTCAACACCCCAAGGATTTTTAGTTACCCCATAATCGGAGTTTTCACCAGAACTTCCGTGAGCCCAAGCATCACAGTTTGTTTTTCCAATATTTATACAACCGGCATTTTCTAGTTTATCAACAACAGTTGCCGAGTATTGTGGTACAAAACTTTCCAAAACTTTTGAGGCTGCCGTTGTTCGGATACCCTTTGTTAAAAACAGGTCCTTGTATGAAACAACGGTTCCTAAAAGAGGCAACTTCGATAAAATAGAAACTTTATCGTTCTTTGACAACAACTTATCAACAAGATCTGCTTTTTTTAAAGAAATTTCATTATTTACCGTGATAAAACTGTTTAAAACACCATCGTATTTTTGGATTGTTTTTAAATACGCATCGACCAATTCGCGCATACTGGCCTTTTTTTCAAGAAGCAATTTTTGGTTTTTTTCAATTGTTGATTGCGTAGTCATGAATTAAATTATTTTGTTTTTTATAGTAATAGGGACTTTAAAAAAACCTTGATAAATATTTTTACTTTGCCCGACGGCATCTTCTTGCTTAAGAGAAATAGAAGTCAAATCATCGTTTGTGACATTGGTTAGACCAGTAGTCTGATTTGTGGGAACAGCATTTTTGGTATCTACGTCATTTAGTTCGGACACATAATCGACGATTTTGGAAAGCTGAAGAGAAAGTTTCTGGATTTCTTTCTTATTTATTTTTATTTGAGCCAGATCTGCCAGATGTACTATTTCAGAGTGCTTAATTTTAATCATATCCCGTAAATGATAACTCTTTTTACTTAGATGCGAAAGACTAATGTATGTAAGGAGAATGAAGCTTTATCTTCTATGTGTAAATTTATTTGCAAGTATGAGGATGACAACCGCAGAAATCGCCAAAACTACCAAGACTATAATACCGACTTGTCCAGTCATGTTTGAAGTTAACAACTTATTACGTATAGTGTCAACAAGTAGTTTAGAGCATTTCTTGGAGTGCCGAGATCCTTTTCTCTATCGGTGGATGCGTATTAAAAAGATTTGAAAACCATCCCACAGCACCTTTAATATTATCCTTAAATGGATTAACTATATACAAATGCGCGGTTGCTTTATTCGCAGCCTCCAAAGGTTCTCTATCGTGATACAATTTTTGAAGAGCAGAAATAAGTCCACTTGGTTGTCTTGTAATTTCAACAGAACCCGCATCAGCCAAAAATTCACGCCTTCTTGATATAGCCAGCTGTATAAGCTGCGCAATTATAGGAGATAAAATTGCAAAAACAATCCCCAGGACCATTATCATCACGCCCAGTTGACCCTTATTATCTTCGTCATTTGTTCTTCTTCCCCCAAACCAAGCAGAGCGCAGCAACCAATCACCAAGGAGTGCGATAATACCCACCATTACAGATACGACAGACATTAAAAGCATATCGTAGTTTTTAATATGTGTCAGTTCGTGAGCAAGTACTCCCTCGAGCTCAGTTCGGTTGAGTTTTGACAAAAGTCCTGTTGTTGCGCATATCACCGAATGGTCGTAATTTCTTCCCGTAGCAAATGCGTTGGGGGCCGTATCTTCAATAACATAAAGCTTTGGAATTGGCATTCCTTGCGAAAGACTCAAATTTTCAACAGAAGTATAAAAATTATAGTGCTCTTTTTTATTTGCCGGCTTTGCTCTGGACAGGGATAGAACGATCCTGTCGCTAAAGTAATAACTAATGAATGTAGATACACCAGAAAATATTAAAGCAATACCTATAAAGCCTAATCCACCGGCTTCGTACCCCATATACATTCCATACGCCTTTGTCAGAACATAAATAACAATAAAAGAAAATATAAAAAATAAAATTACTATTAAATAGGAATTGAAAATATTATTTTGTTTAACCTCGTAAAAATTTTTCATACAAATAATTACTAATTCATTTCTCCACATCCAAAACAAACCACCAATTTCTAATATTGGTAGGTATTGGTTGCATTAGTCCCAATTAGTTGATTAGTATTATAATTCAGCTTTCGGTGTCTGCATCTCGCTTTCTTTTACCTCCATTTTTCCTTCAGGGGTCTTTAGTCCCTCAACTTCTTCGAATTTAAACATACTGGCTATAATATTTGAAGGAAAACTTACTCTTTTTACATTGTAGTCAGCAGATAGATCTATCAAAAGTCGTCTTGCATACATTACCTTATCCGATGTATCTCTGAGATCCTCCATCAATTTTGTAACCACCTCAGCACCTTTAATTTCAGGATTGCTTTCAACAACAACTTTTAGTCCGGGTAGAATTTCTGCTAATTTCCCTCCGGCATCCGACATCTTCTGAACATCACCGGATTCAATAGCTCTATCAATGGATTTTCGTGCTTCTGTCAACTTATCAAATATCCCTTTTTCGTGTTTTAGATAACCTTTTGCCGAAGTTACCAAATTAGGAATAAGTTCCGCTTGTCTTTTTAATTGATTACCGATCTCCTGAATAGATGCTTTTATCCTTGCTTTGCTTGAAACAAAAAAGTTATAAATACTTATAACGTAAAACACCATAAGTACTAAAGGTATTATTATTATCCAAATCATATATATCATTATCACCGCCTTTCATTTATATAACAGAGAAATTGGCAAGTAATACTACCTACAAATTTCTTTTATATATTACCGCTTTCTATTTTCCAACAACCTCCATCCAATTTCAATCGCTAATAAACATTAACTCACTTAATCACTTCTTCAATCTCCGTTAATGTTAGTGTATTTACAATATTCTTCTTCTCTGCCCATCCGCGTCTTGCAACATCTACTGCGTAACGCATATTATCCATATGATCAATGTGGTGTGAATCTGTACCCAACGAGAAGACCACACCCATTTTAACAGCTGTTTTCACTAAATGATCGGGGAGATCAAGTCTCATAGGGTCGCCGTTTATCTCGATCAATTTTTTATTATTAATGCAATATTCGAATATTCTTTCCCAATCCGCCTCAATAGATTCCCTCTCATTCAACTTCCTTCCTGTCGGATGAGCCAATACTAATACTACCGGATGAGAAAGAGCTGAAATAATTCTTTTAGTCATTTCTACTTTATTTAATCTAAAATTTGAATGTATTGATACCAGCGCAAAATCCAGCGTTTCAAGTGCATTTTCAGGTACTGGCAGATTACCGTCGGATAGTATATCGATCTCAAGTGAATTGAACACCCTTTTTATCCCGATAACGGTTTTTTGTTTTCCGATTACTGCTTATCTCTAACGGCTTATTGCTTATTGCTTCATTTAGTTTCTCTACTGTTTCCCTCTTTCTTTTCAGTAAATCTATAATTTGAGCATCTGTATGTTTCGAACGACTTGGATTGTGCTCTGTAAATGCTACATATTCATAACCCAAAGCATTTGCTTTACCCACTATCTCTTCGTATGAAGAAAGGCCGAGATCATGACTTGTTTCAATATCAAAATTTGAATGAATCTGCAAGTCTCCTTTAATATCCGTACAGTCGACTATTTTTGGAAGTTTTTTCTCTAGTGAAAATTGTATTTCGCTTCCACCTTCTCGAAGTTCCGGCGGTATCCACTCCAGTCCCAAATAGTTATAAAATTCCTCTTCTTTTCTGAATATTTTTGTAATCCGCTTGTTGAATCCTGTTTTCTGTTTACTGTTTACTGTTTCTTGTTTACTAATTTTTCTGATTCCATACTCACTTAGACTTAAACTTGGACTTAGACTTAATGCATATTCGCGAAGGGCAATATTGTGGTGCTTACTTCCTGTAAAATGCTGAAGTAATGCTCCATATGAATCGGGTTCTTGCGCGCGAAGGTCAACCTGAATATTACCGGGTATTAATATTGATGCCTTTCTATCTCCTTTTTCGAGAGTTCTTTTGGAATCGGGATAATTAATAAAATGCTCGATAGATCGATCGGGATTATTTGAAGCAACTGCAATATCAATGTCTCCCACGGTTGAAGCTCTTCTTCTCAAGCTTCCTAAGGTATCTGCACTAACCGTATTTTCATCTTTCTTCATCCAGCCAATCAGCATTCCTGAAATACCTTCAGCATAATTGAGTAAATGTCTTTTTACATTCCCTTTATAATCGGATATTGCTTTTAAAATACCCGCTTGAGTTTTGAAATAGCGTTAGGTGATTCAATTTTTAGTTCTGTGACAAGTTTATAGGCAAGCTTTGGTCCTATTCCATCAAGAGGCAATAGTTCAAATACAGAAGACGGTATTTGGGAAAGAAGGGTATCAAGTTCCTTTGAAATTCCCTTTTCAAAGATGTCGCTTAAATGTTTAGCGATCGATTTTCCGACACCTGGAATATCTTCAAGTTTTCCCTCATCATAAATATCTTTTGCCTCGCTTGATAGATGCTCAATCGCATCAGCTGCACGTTCATAGGCAATTATCTTGAATTTATTGTCATCCTTGTCTTGGATCTGAAGAGCTGCCGCAACATTTCGGAATAAATTTGCGATCTCAACATTATCCATTTCCTTGCTCTGAAGCATTAAATTGATTATATCAAACCTAGAGCAACTTTAATCTGCATTTCTCGCTATCTATAAAAGGGTTTTACCTTGCTGAAATTTTAATGTAAGCGGGTTTCACATAGCCGAAGTTGAGCTTCAGCGAGACGAAGGTGGCGAACCATTGACGCAGTTAGAACCTGTTTTATCAATCTTCATTAAATTTATATATCAATATTGCCTTCATTTTTCCAAAATTCTGACATTTTAATATTTCTTGTTTTTCTTTTTCGGAGCAATTAATTAAAATTTTTATTTCCAGTCCCTCTCCAAACATCAATTCCACCCCCATCCATGGAAGTAGTTCCTTCTAGATAACCGTAGTCTACTGGATAAATAAAACTTGAATATCTTGGATGGGCTGTACCTTTGGGTCGGTCAATTAATATTGATGAACTTTTTATTATTTCTTCTAAAGAAACCCAAAAACCAAAGTCATTTGTTTTCATGGCTTAATTATAATATATAAAAATTACCTAAAATAAGGAGAAATTATTATTTGCGGGGTCAACGGGACTTGGTTCGGCTGGCTCACCATAAACTTCTCGTCCCGTTTTACGAATAAAAATACCTCACACTTTAGTGAGGATATTTTTATTTGCGGGGTCAACGGGACTCGAACCCGCAACCTCTTCCGTGACAGGGAAGCGCTCTAACCAGTTGAGCTATGACCCCAAAGTTTGTTTGGGGTCTCAAGGTTATCTGCAATGCAGATGTTCTTATGACCCCAAAAGTTGTTTTAGGGGCACAACGTTCTCCGCAAAGCGGAGGTTGTTATGACCCCACGTAGTGGAGGCATAACGTTGTGTTATGACCCCATAAATTATAAAATATACGGAATTATACTATTTAATTCTTTGTTGAACAACATCTTTAATGACAAATATTACTTCAAGAATAATAAAATCGTATATATCCTGCCATCTAAACCTACCTTTTTTATACTGGAATACCAGTTATTCCCAAGATGGGGAAGATTTGATCATAGACCGGTATTTCAAACAGAAGAGTATTAAAAATGGCTTTTATGTTGATATCGGTGCATATCATCCTTTTAAATTTTCAAACACTCAGAAGCTATACCAGAAAGGCTGGAGCGGAATTAACATTGAGCCTAATGAAAATAATATTAAGTTATTTAAGATCGCAAGAAAACGCGACATTAACCTGAATTTCGCATTAGGTATTAAAAATGACTCTAAAAAATACTACATATTCGAAGATGAAGCGCTAAATACTTTCAATTATAGTAATTATAAAGCGGTCATTACGTCAGGACAATCAAAATTTATACGTTCCGAAGTGTGTACTGTTAAAAGTATTAAATATATAAATCAGAAATTTATTAAAAATATAAAGGTTGATTTTTTGAATATTGATGCTGAAGGTTTAAGCTATTCGATCGTAAAAGCATTTCTCAAAGAAGAAATCAGCCCTGAAGTAATCTGCCTTGAGAGAGAGGATATGGGAGAGAAATTAAATATGAATAAATATATTACTCGTATATTGAGTAAATATAATTATCATATTACAACCATTACGAATATGTCCTATGTGTTTACAAGATCAACTATCTCTCAAAGATAACATCATTTTCTGATTTACCGAATTCATAAGCGATCAAAGATAAATTTTTCACAAATGACTTGGGTCCGCAAATATATAACTTATCTCCGGATTGCATATATCTTCTCAACATCCATCTGTTAATACGTCCATACGCAAAACCGGTTCTTTCTTCCTGAGAGAGAGTGAAAACTAATCTATCATTATGTGAAAACATTTTTTTTATCTCGTTATACAATATAATATCCTCAAATGTTTTATTACTGAATAATAAGCCGTTATCGGAAACACCACCCCTGTTAATAAGATCTCTAAAAATTGAAATGAAAGGAAACAGCTCATCAATTAAAATGCTGTCTCCCGGATTGAAAAGATGCAGGGTTTTTGTAAATCCGTCACTTTCCGGATATTGCTTTATAAAAAATTCCAGGAAATTATCACTATTTAATGATGTCAAAGTAAAAGGATGACCATCGTCCCTAAACTCTTTTTTCTCAATAAATATTTTTACTGCTTGACCGGGAACGAAACGGTAGCCTTTTGGCTTCTCAACTTTAAACGATCTCACATTGTTCGCAATTTCTTCGTTAGAAATAATTTTTACTTTGTCCATATTTAAGATTATATTATAGAAAATTACATAATTATATGCCGTAATCCCCCTGTTTGTATAAGATATTTTGTAATATATGATTGAATATGAATGTGCAATCTAAATTATTATTTAAACATTACTATTGACAAAATAAAACTTATAGTATAAATTCCACTCATAAATAGTACTAAAGCTGCATTTTATATAAATAAAATATAAGTCATAATATTATGGTTAAGACCAAAAGCAAAAACAGCAACAATAGCATCGAAAAAACTATTAAAAATAACGAGTCGGGAATAAGCATGATAATCGGCGCGATCGTTATTGTTATTGTTGGTTTATTTATCATTAAAAACTATTCCCCAACAGAAGAGGGAGAAGTAGTTCCGTCTATAGGAACAGAAGAAGACTCAATTTCTGACAAATATACCGTTCAAAAAGGAGATGATCTGTGGAACATATCGGAAAATTACTATGGATCCGGATATGATTGGACTTTAATTTCTGAAGCTAATGACATTCAGGAACCATATATTCTTGAAGAAGGTCAGGAGTTGGTTATACCTGAAAAGGAATCTATCCCAGAAACTGAAACCGAAAGTGATGACATTTCTTCAACACCCGAACAGGTATTGCCGACTTTATCTGCAACGCCCTCTCAAAACGAAGAAGTGTCTGACGGTGATGAAAACGGGGGATCTCAAGAAACTTATACTGTAGCGAAGGGTGATAGCCTTTGGAACATATCGGTAAAATTATACGGTGATGGGTATAAGTGGACCGAGATTGCAAACGCTAATGGACTCAAAAACCCCAATCTTATTCACTCCGGAAACGTATTTGTAATACCCCGATAAAGCAATTAAAATAATACCTGTGTACTCTGCGGGTATAGTTAATCGGCCTAACGGTTCCTTCCCAAGGAACAGAAAGGGGTTCAACTCCCCTTACCCGCTCATCCAGATAAGGAAGCATTGGTTTCCTGAAGAACGGGATCATACCAAAATTGCTTCTCAAGATTCCGCTCTGTAATTCTTTTGTTGAGGATCTATTGACAAAACCTTTGATTAATATTCATAATGTATGTATGGAAAAATATAAAGGCAAATTGTATTTAATTGTCTTTGTATCCTCAGCTTTATTTTTGGGTGTTGGAATTTGGAATAATTACCGTCCCCAGATAGTTTATGCATCCTGTGCTGACATTGCTGAAAAGACCACCAATCTTATTCAAAAAAAGGATATTTATAAAATAGACACAGAAAAAACATTTGATGAAGCTCTCGTCGATTGCCTATCAGAATCGGGTTACTACGAATAATTTCCTCAATATTTGTTATAATTTCATAAGTTTCTTTTGGTTGTTTCAGGTATCTCTTTGTATATTGAATAATAATCTAATGCCTACGTAGCTCAGTTGGTAGAGCAACGGTATCGTAAACCGTGGGTCGTCGGTTCAAATCCGACCGTAGGCTCAAGTATTAATCATGTAGAGCAATTTGGTTAGGGGAAAGTAGCCAATTATTATAAAATTGTCAACTCCTCTCATCGGCTCAGTTTGGAATATGGTACGAGTTATCGATCTATAGATGTATGTATTATTCCCTCAGAAATAAAAACAAACAGAGGAATTACCGCAAACGGTCTGTATTATTTCTCTTTATGACAATCATTACGGTATTACTTTTTTCGATCTTAGGAATAAAAATATTGGTTAACATTATTAATCTTATTACTGATATAAAAATATCAGATCAAAGTAACCCTTCTTATGATAATATTCCTCCGAGAATACCATATATTTACTCTCTTCCTCTCCATACATCATCTTCAGCCATAGATATAAAAGGGGAAACCGAAAGCGGTTCTATAGTAACACTGCAAACGAATCACGGCAAAACGGATGTGGTTGCTGGAAGCACCGGTAGTTTTTTGTTTAAGGTAGATCTTACGGAAGGTGATAACAAATTCTATTTTTATTCAACGGATAGTTCCGGCAATTCAAGCTCGAAGACCATTGAATATAATGTTATTCTCGATAAAACACCGCCTGATATAGAAATATCCTTACCGCAAGATAATACGATATTTTATGGAACTGAGAATATGACGGTTGAAATAAAGGGGGTAAGCGATAGTACTTCTACGGTCACGATTAACGACCGGTATGTTGGGCTAGCCGATGACGGTAGTTTTATCTTTAAATACAGATTAAACACCGGTGAGAATATACTTACGATCAAATCAACAGACCCTGCCGGTAACATTTCTGAAAAGAAGATCACTCTTTTCTTTGAGGAATGAAAGCTGGTCCCGCCAGACCTAATATAATTGCATATACCCCCATTAAATAATTGTAAAAAAGGCTATTATTAAAAAGCGAATTAATTAATGTTATAAATATCAGATAAAATAACATCCTGTTGTAAGAGTTTGTGATAGGATTTTTAATAAAATTGAAAATAACATTAATAAAAGTTACTAATCCCAATATTCCACTCGACGCCAAGAGTAAAAGAATAGACGAATCACTTCCCGAACAAGAATGTGACTTTATGTTGTCGACATTTAGATATCCAACCCTATAAAGGCATATGTTATTAAAGCCAATTCCAAATAAAGGATGAATCTTGAATATATTAAAAGTTTCATAATAATTATCTAACCTGGAATAAATACTAAAAGTACGATATATTTCGACCCCGGAACTTTTTGGCTTTGGAAGGATCAGTATAAATAAAATTATTGCGACTGAAATTAATAAAATCTTCAAGACGTATTTTTTATATTTAATCAAAAAGTATCCTATCAATGTTAAATAACCCGCTCTCGAAAAGGTTAATAATATAGAGATGATAAAAAGAACAGTGAAAATATATTTCAAATATTTCGATATCGGCAAGTTAAATTCCAGCAATATTATTAAACCTATGATTAAAACCAATGCCGTATAGGCAGGGTCAAACAATGTTGAAACAAATCGGAAATAATGATCATCCCACCC